>Ga0208006_100499_pt1 | contig 14556 bp, 20 predicted proteins | sample ECH_Bnyco_MetaG_FD_187131 | JGI IMG/M metagenome (GOLD analysis project Ga0208006, IMG submission 187131) | Hot spring microbial mat communities from Yellowstone National Park, Wyoming, USA - ECH_B nyco_MetaG (SPAdes) (version 2) | ecosystem: Environmental > Aquatic > Thermal springs > Hot...
CCGTAGAAGATGAGGTGCGGCATGTTGCCGGCCCTGGCGAACTCCCTAAGCCTGGCCTTGACCTCCTCCAGGTCGACCACCTCCTCAAAGGAGCGAGGCCTATACTTCTCGAACCAGAAGAGCTCGCCTACGGCCATGTAATTTTATTATTGGGGTGTTAATAAATCGAGACCCCCCAGCGTGCGGTATTATCTAGACGCCGCCGCGAGGCGCTCCAGCTCGTCCTTCCGCCTAATCGCGAAGCTTCTGGGGTCGTTCGAGGCGGCCGCTATTATCTCGTCGGCTAGACACTCCTCTATAGGCCTGACGTTTTTGAACGAGCAGGCGCGAGAGCCCTCGGCCATCCAGTGTATGGCCAAATCCAGCCTACGTTGCGGCGAGACGTCGACCGAGACCGAGTAGGCGATCCCGCCCATTATTATACGCGTGATCTCTTCGCGCGGAGCCGCGTTTATGATGGCATCTATATAGACTTGGAGCGGATTTCTGCCGGTCTTGTAGTGGATTATTTCGAAAGCCCTCTTGACTATATTATACGCCTTGTGCTTCTTGCCGGCATTGCGCCCAGGTCTCATCATGAGGTTTATGAGCCTCTCCACTATGGGGATCTGGGTCTTCCCAAAACGCCTGTTCTGGAATCGGCCCTCTGTATGCGGCAGATACACCGGTTTTAGGCAGATATACCTCCTTAGGCCCGGATCCCTCACCACAACGCCGTCGTACGTCCATTTGCCGAAGAGCAGGATCTGGTTCTCATCATAGGTCCTTATGTCGCGAGGGCACTCCTCCACTATGGGCACATCTCCGACGTACTCCACCTTAGCCCCCTTAGGCAACTGCTCGCCGAATATAGTCGGCGAAGACATAGGGTGGAGATCGTGGCTGTATTTAAACCTTTAAAGGAAGGGCGGAAAAATTGGGGGTTTGTTTTTCCTTATTTCTTCTTGCCTATCAGCCTCCAGACCTTGATGCCCGTGTAGGGTGAGGTGGCCACCGCGAATATCATGGGGCCGCGGGCGGTGTTCTTCTCCACGGTCTCGTACTTGTCCGTCTCGAACGCCTGCTTGGCCTTGATGTCGTAGAACTTCAGCTTCTGCGGCATGCCCAACCAAACGGCGTTGCTTATACGTCTATCGGACAAAAAACAGCCCCGTAGGCGGGACGTTGACGGCGCGATGCAGGTCGCCGTCGAGGAGGGCCGTCCAGCCTTCTCCCGCGACCCGCGGATTTCGCCGCCGGCTGGAGGCCACGGGGCCGGTCCGACCGCCTCCGTGGATCTGCCGACGGCGGATTACGGCGAACATGGGCGCCCCGGCTCAAGAGGGGGCACGACGCCCAATGGCCAGAAAAGGTTATTAGTGGCGAGTTTACTGCGGAGCATGGGCGGAAGGCAGAGGACTAGTCTGTTCATGACGACCGAGGAGGAGGCCAGGAAGCTGGGAATAGAGGCCTCCTCCGAGGCCGAGGGCAAGAGGGAGAAGAAGTGAGGAGGCGGATCGAACCTATTTTTCGGCCTTTGTGGGCTTCCCTACGCTACATATATTTGCGTAGTTGAGCAGAGCCAACACGGCGAAGATGGCCTCCTCTGTCCTGACGGCCTCGGTGCCTTGCCTCGGTATGAAGTTTAGAAACAGGCCCTTCAGCTCTATCCCCTCGATCCTCGCTATCTCGTCTACGCCGGCCTTAGGGCCGCCGAACACCACCAGGGTGCGGCCTACGGGTCTCGGCAGGCCTTCGCACACGGATCTGCCCTCTCTGCCCGTATAGATGGCGGTATCGTAGCCCTCCGCCAGTTGCTTGAAGGGCTTCACCTCTACCCTGTAGCCCCAGTAGTCCGGCGGCCTCTTGACGACCACGGCTCTATACGTGTCGGGCCGGCTGGTCTCGGCCTCGATCCTCACGATGAGGCGGGAGCCTATTGGATACGGCTTGGGGATCTTGGCGTACTTCCCCCCGCCTATATACACGAGGGAGTAGTATCCGTCCCACCTCTCGACGACGCCGTCCACGACATCTCCCGCGGAGGGCTCTCTAGGAGGCATGTGGCTTGGTATCCTCAGCGGAGGCAGGAGGCCGGCGAGCTTCAGCCTTCTGTCCAGCTTGAAGAGCCGCCTCCTCAGATGGGGAGGCGTGGACGCGTACTCCAGCAGTAGCTTCATCAGCTCCACCTCCTCCCAGTCTACGCCTTCGCCGTAGGTGTAGATGATGATCGTCTCGGCTCTAAACACGGCGGCGCCTCTGGCTATATAGCCCAGCTTCCTGACCTTGCTCTCGTCGTCAGGGGCCTCGGCCAACACGTCGTGAGGTATGGCTATATCCACGTGGCGACCTGCCCGATATAAAAAGAGCTATACCTCTTGCTCCTCCAGCTCGTCTATTATACTTCTCAACTCGTCGAGGGCCTCCTCAGCCGACTCGCAGTCTTTTTCCTCCACGGCGGCCTCCAGCTCGTCGGCCACGTCCCGTAGCCTCCTGGCTAGTCTATCCCGGCCGGCGGCCGACATACTACTGGCTTAACACGCGCTTCAAGCCCGGATACGCCTCCATCAATCCCTCCTGCAGTATCTGCGTGTAGTAGCCCAGGCCTATCTCGATGAGCAGTATGAGGCCTATCCCCGAGCCCCATACGCCGAAGATGTCGCCGATAGCGGCCAACGTGCCCGCTATCATCCCGCTGAGCAGTATAAGGGTGTTTATGGGCCTTCTGAGGACCCGCGCCATGATCCTCTCGCTCTGCCTGAAGCCCGGCACGTGGAGGCCCGATTGGGTCAGGCTCTTTGCGTACTCGTCGGGGCCGATGCCACCGATCTGCCCCCACAGCCACGCGAACGCGGTGGCCAGAGCGACGTAGAGCAGGATGTGAAGCACCACGTAGTCGGGGGTCAGTATTCTGGCGGGAGTCATGGCGGTGAGCAACACGGCGAGCGTCGGGGATATGCCGCCGGTCAGCGCGGCCACGCCCGCCACCAGCTGCTCGGCCAGGATGAGGGAGTAGGCGGTGAATATTATGGGTATGACGGATACGTACATGAACCTCAGAGGTATGTTTATCCTGAAGCCCCAATACTGCGTGTAGGCAGCCGGTATGTTGACGTGCATCTGCTCTATGTAGACCAATATATATGCGAGGGCCAGCGTGGCGGCGAGGCCCACCACGTCAGGCAGAGATATCGAGGGCGGCACCTGTCTGAACAAGAGGTCGAGGAGGCCCGGGGAGGCTCCGTGCAACGTGTTGTACACGGCGACGGCCAGAGCCGGCACGAAGCCCAGCGGGAGCTGCATGGCCGGATAGTCGGCGGGATTGACGTTGGGGAACGTCGGCATGCTCCAGGAGAAGAGGTCCACGAAGAACGTCCTGGTTATCGAGAGGAGTATTATCAGATTTATCGCGCTTCCGCCGAAGCCCCACCCCTTGGCTATCATGTCGTCCAGCAAGATCACTATCTGCGTGGCTATGAGCAGCTGGACGAACACGGCGAAGGCCTCGAGCGGCGTCAGCTGGCCGAGTGTGCCCGTGGCTATCGTGGCCGCGGTCTCGCCGGCGGCCATGACCAGAGCCAGGAGCTTCTGGAAGGCCGAGAACCTCAGCCTATCCTTCTTGTCATCGAGGTCGAAGGGCAGGAGCTCGGAGAACTGGAGGATCTCCATAATTATCCCGGCCACGACTATGGGGCCTATGCCCAGCTGCGCCCACGTCCCGAAGGTGGTGCCGAATATCGTCGACACCAGCGGGTTGTAGAAGATGGACGCGGCGGCGCCCGTCGGCGTAGTTCTGTGTATCCCCCAGAGGGGGGTAATCGTCATTATTATGTAGACAAGGGCCGCCAGCGCCGTCCACATCAGGCGGGTGGACAGAGGCAACGCCTTCTTGGGCCTCTGGACCGTTATAAGCCGTTCCAATATTGGATCGAGAAAGTCCATTACCTATGGACGGCTCCGTGGACTATGCGGACCTCGCCCCCGGCCTTGGCTATCTTCTCGACGGCGTCGCGGGTCGCCACAGGCGTGTAGACTATCAAGGGCCTCGACACCCTCCCGCCGCCCAACAGCTTGTTGTAGCCCAGCTTGGGCAGATCAACGACGTACCGCTCGCCTTCCTTGACGGCGGCGCCGCGGCTCTCCATCTCCTCCAAGAGCTCCTCCAGCCTGCCCACGTTGATGGGCCTCCACGCGACCGATATCGCCTTGGGCTGCTTGAAGCCGTGTTTGCCGTAGAACGGCCAGCCTGAGGTCTCCTCGGCGTGTACCATCACGAAGGACCACTTGTGTTTATGGAAGCCCACCATGCCCTTGCCGCCCGACGAGCCGCTCTTCCTGTGCTGGCCGACTCTCCCCCATCCGTGGGTCCTTGTGCCTCTTCTGTACTTAACGGCTGGCTTAAAACGGCGGACCATCGCTGAACTTTATTAGCCCCTATATAAGCTTGACTCTATGGAGGGGCTCTCGAGGGCGCTCGTCCAGCGCATGAGGTGCCCGAGGCTCGTGCCTACGGGGGAGGGGCCCCGTTGCCTAAATCCGCCGACAGGCCCACTGGAGCGGCCGGACCCTCCCTGGGCGATCCGAGGATGGGTCGATGGCGGTAGGCCTGGCGCTTGCCGTGCGCGGGGACCGGCGGGGTGTCCGCGGTCGATCTCCCAGCCTGTTTCTATTCAGGGCTCTACACGCGGCGGGGCCTCTCCAGCCATCCCCACGGCGTCTCGAGGGGACGGCGGAGACCGAGATTAGCGTGTATACACAACCTCGGCGGCCGAGCGCGCGCCGCCGGGCGACGGGACGGCCGCTAACCGCCCGCCTTGGCTGAAGGCGGAGTTGGAGGTCACGAGACCAAGGGCCGTCGTGGCGCTCGGAGGGGCGACGGGGCTCGCCGTATCTAGGGCGTTGGGCTCCAGGCCGCCCGAGTCAGTCCGCGGCGCCTTCGCCGGCGTGGAGTCCGTGAGAGCCTACGCGCCCCTCGCGGTGCAAACGCGGGCGGGCTCGACCGAGGGCAGTTCTCGATGCGGCGAGGACCTACGCGCGACGTCAGTAGGGCCTCCAGATCTGCCTCTGCCTCTCCCTTGCCTTGAGGAAGACGTAGAGGTAGTTGCTTATCAGCTCGGCGCATTTTATACACCTCTCGCCGTTTTCGCCGAAGGCCTGGCTTTCCAGGCAGACGACGCATTTGCTCACGTCCTCGGGGGGCTCGACTCCGGCTATCTCCTTGACGAGCGCGGGCAACCTCTTTATGACCTGGAAATGGCCGTACGGGTCGTAGCCCAGGATCCCCTTCGCCAGCGCCTCCACGGACACGTACGCGTTGTAGCAAGCAGATCTATGATCGCCCTCCTCAAAGGCTGAGATGGCGTCGTTGAGATGCCTCACGTGTCGTTCGTACCACTTGGGATGCATCATCATGTCGAGAGTTCGCTTTCTACAATTAAACTTTTTCGTAGAATTGAGATGCGAACTTTACATCGTGCACGGCCGCGAGGTGCCTCGCGGCGTCCTTTATGGAGAAGAACCGCTTGCCGCATTTCCTACACGCTATGTGCCTAACCCCTCCCTCCTCCACGATCTGGAGGTAGGCAGACAGCTCCTTGGGCACGTCCATATAACCCCTGACACGTCCATATTTGTGGTTGTCGCAGGCGTCGACGAGGCGGGGCGCGGACCCGTCGTGGGGCCCATGGTCCTCGCCATAGTGGCCGGGGACGGAGAGGCCTTGAAGGCCCTTGGCGTCAGGGACTCCAAGACTCTGTCGCGGAGCGCCCGGGAGAGGCTCTACCCGCTTATCCTGAAGTCCGCGAAGTGTGTAAACTATGTAGTTGTAGAGCCGTACGTGATAGACAGATGGACGGCCTCCCACAAGCTCAACTTGCTGGAGGTCGAGGAGGCGGCGGAGCTCATACGGCTATGCGACGCCGATGTCTACTACGTGGATAGCCCCGACCCCAAGCCAGAGCGATTCGCGCAGCTCCTCTCGAGGATGGCCGGGCGCAGGATCGTCGCCATGAACGAGGCGGAGCGCATACCTCAAGTGGCGGCCGCCAGCATAGTGGCCAAGGTCGTCAGAGACCGCTTGGTGGATATGCTGAAGGCCGAGATGGGGGATTTCGGCTCCGGCTATCCCTCAGACGGCAGGACCATCGCCGCGTTGCGCGCCAGCAAGATAGCCCGCGAATGCGTTAGGCACAGCTGGAGCACGTACAGGAGACTACGGGGCGGCGATCTTGACGGCTGGATGCCGACATAGGATGTCGGCCGAAGGCCGCGCCAACCGTCGGGCCTTTAGGGGCGCCGGGTTCCGCGAAGCCGCTTCCCGAACGCGCATCGTCGCTCGGACGTCATCGCAAGCCGGCGCTCCATCGCGCTGAGCAGCACGTCCATACTCGCCGCGTGGAAACTTTTCGAAGCCGCCTCGAAATCCTCTAGACTGCGTGGACCGGCGCGGCCTACGGCCCCTCGACCCACCGAAGTCTCAACCGCCCTCATAATATGCTAAGCCTATGGAGCGAGGTTGCTACGGATTTCGCAGAGAAGTACATACGAGGCCTGGAGGGGCGGGGCCTCTGGGCGTAGACAAATACGAGAGGCCGGCACGTGGATCGAGGCGGAGCCCGTGGCAAATGTTTAAATATTGGCCGGAACACGGTACGGCGATGAGCGCCGTAGATCTTTCTATGTGGGAACCGAGGACGCGCCTCGGCCAGCTGGTCAAGGAGGGGAAGATAAGGTCTGTAGACGAGGTGTTCGCTACCAATATGTTGATAAAAGAGCCGGAGATCGTCGACGCGCTTCTTCCCAACTTGAGGCAGGAGCTGCTCAGCATAAATATAGTCCAGAGGCAGACGGACGCAGGGGAGGTGAGCCAGTTCCAGGCCGTCGTCGCTCTGGGCAACGAGGACGGCTACGTGGGCATAGGCATAGGCAAGGCGCGCCAGGTCAGGCAAGCCATAGAGAAGGCCGTCAGAGAGGCGAAGCTCAACATAACGCCTGTCAGAAGGGGATGCGGCTCCTGGAGGTGCTCCTGCGACGAGCCCCACTCGGTGCCCTTCGTCGTCGAGGGCAAGTCCGGCAGCATCGTCGTCAAGCTGATACCGGCCCCCAAGGGCGTAGGGCTCGTGGCGGGCGACGTGGCGAAGGCCGTGCTCAGGCTCGCCGGGATAAAGGACGTATGGACCAAGACGTCCGGCGACACTAGGACCACGCTGAACTTCGCATTGGCTACGTACAACGCCTTGAGGAATACATATAGGTTCAAGACATGACCGCGGTGGCGGAGAGCCAAGCCGAGAGGGCCGTATATCCGCGATACGCCGTAATCAGGCTGCGCGGCGTAGTCAACACGCCTAGGGAGGTCGAGGCCGCGTTGGGCTACCTCAGGCTCAGGAGGAAGTTCGTTATGTCGCTTGTGGTAGCCAAGCCGAATATAAACGGCATGCTGGAGAGGGCCCAGAGCTGGATCACCTGGGGCGAGATAGATGCGGACGCGTTGGCCCAGGTATTGGCGAAAAGGGGAAGGATCGTCGGGGATAGGCCTCTGACCGAGGAACATCTGAGGAGATACGGGTGGCAGAGCTTCGAGGAGCTGGCCCTCGCCTACGTCTCGGGCGAGATAGAGAGGGTGGCTTGCCCCAGGAGGGGCACCTGGCCTAGGAGGGACGGCAGAACGCTCTGCGTGCCCTACCTGAAGCCGTTCTTCAGGCTACACCCGCCCGTGGGGGGCTTCAGGGACGTCAAGAAGAGCTTCGCCGAGGGCGGCGACCTAGGCTACAGAGGGCCGGCGATAAACGAGCTCATAGCCAGAATGGTCTAGCTAAAAACAGCGCTATCGCAACCCCTACTGCCTCAACACGAGCCCCTTCCCCGTCTCGATCTCAAGGTCGAAGGCCTTGCGGCTGTGGTTCGTCATCCTCATCTTGACGACTATGAGGTGCCTTCTGACCTCCCTGGCCGTTTCGACGTCGTCCATCCAGATGTGGATGATGCCGTCGGCTATGTGCTCGAGCCCGAATCCGTAGGCCTGGCCCGTGGTGGGCGCGTATTGGCTTGTGAGCAACGCCGTAACGTTATCCCTATGCGTCGCTATTTTCAGCTGATACGAATACTTCCGCGCCATCACCGGTCTGTCGACCCAAAAAGCCGACATGGAGTCTATCACGAGCCTCACGTGGCGCTCCGGCGTCCCCCTCTCCTTGGCCACCTCCAAGACCGAGTAGGCCTCGTTTATGGCCTCTATGAGCGTATCCATGGAGAGGGCGGCGTAGCGCCTCACCTTCTCGGGGCTCTCCTCCCTCGCCTTCTCGGTCATCTGGCGCGCCACCTTGAGCAGGCCGAAGATGTCCACCACCACGATCTCGGGCAACTCCTCAGGCTCCCTCCTCCACGCTATGTTGTACATCCTGTACCTGGAGAGGTCCATGCCCAGCTGCCTCGCCTGGGTCACCACGTCTTTATATTCCTGCTCCGTCGTCACGTAGACCACCGGGTCGCCTGCCTTGAGACCTGCGTAGGCGAAGTGCATGCAGAGTATCGACTTGCCGACGCCCGGCTCGCCCGTGACGACGACCCAGCTCCCCTTGGGGATGCCTCCCTCTAGGGCCCTGTCGAGCTCCTCCACGCCTGTGGATATCCTCTCGATCTCGGACACCGATAAAAGGTCCGTGATGGTTTTATTGGTTTCTGGTCCAGAGCTCTATTATCTCGGCGTTCGACAGCACCGGGAAGAGGCGCGCCATATTGGACAGGGACCTCTCGTGGGCGGCCCTGTCGGCTGAGGACACGGCCTCTCTGGCCACCACCGGCAGATATCCCAGCGCCTGCGCGTGGCGGGCCGACGTCTCGACGCCTATGTCGGTGGCTATGCCGGTGAAGACTATGGTGGTTATCCCCGCGTTCCTCAACAACAGCTCGAAGTTGGTGCCGACGAATATGGAGGTGGTGTTCTTGTTTAGCACGACGTCTCCGTCGCGCGGATAAACCTCCTTGTGTATATCGCCGGGGTTCCAGCTCCTCCTAAACGGCGACGCGAACCTCTCGGGAAACGGGGTGATCTTGGTGTAGACCACGGGCACGTCCAGCCGCCTGGCGGCGTCCACGAGCTCCTTCAGCTTGGCCAGAAACTCCTCCTTGTTGAATATGGCGTTCACGAGGGCCTCCTGGACGTCCCAGACCACCAGCACCGAGCTACTCCGCCTGATGAACCTCTTCAGCTCCTCGGGGTTCTGCATTGAGGATACCTCAGCCCAGTTTTAAATATTCGGCGTTGGCCTCGCGATACGCCTCCCGGAGCTCGTCCAACGCCGAGGTGTATATATCCAGTTTGGCCGCCGCCTCGTTCAGCTCGGCGACGGCGCTTGCGAGCCGCCTAAACCTCGCCTTCAGCTCCTGGACGCGGCCCCTCCCCCTCCTCATGTCCGCGGCCAGTCTCCTCAGCCCTCCGGCCAGCGCGGAGGCCCTCGCGTCCACGGCCCTCCTCACCATATGCCTGACCGCGTTGTACTGGTCGTCGGTGAGCCTCAACACCGCGTATTCGAGGAGGGGGCCCGTGCCCTTGGACTCCCAGCGCTCTATCAGCTCGCGTTTAGCCGCGCCGAGGGCCCTGTCGACCCTCTCCTCCGGCTCCCAGGTGATGGCCACGCCGGGCGCCACCTCCACGTGGCGGATGTCCCTCAGGATCCTCGCGGCTAGGCGCTCGTCTGTGGAGTGCACCAGCACCAGCAACACAAGCCCTTGGGAATGCCCCCGGTTATATACCAACTCCCTTCACCTTCACGGCCAGGGCGTACACCTTCGAGCCGTCCTTGACGCCGGGCGAGGACTCCACCCCGCTGGCCACGTCCACCATATAGGGCTTGAACTTCAACACGTGCTCCACGTTGTCGGGCGTAATCCCGCCGGCAACTGCGACCCTGCCCAACGTCGAGACGGCCTCAATCAACTCCAGAGGCAGGCGTAGGCCGTAGCTGTAGACGGCGCCAGATCCCTTCACCGCGTCCACCAAGACGTACTCGTAGCGGCCGCCGGCCAGTTGAGCCGCCCTCCGCAGAACGTCGTCCCTGCCGAAGAGCACCACGGGGGCCAGGGCCACGCCTCTCCTCCGCGCCGAGTCCTCCACATCGGCGCCGAATACCTGCGGCATCTGCGCCACGGGGAAGTCGTAACGCGCGGCGAGGTCCACGGCCCGCGCCGGATCGTACGAGTCGAAGACCGCGACGGGCTTCGCCCTGCCCAGAACCGACGCCAGATCCCTCGCCAAGTCGGGCGTCGTCCTCCTCGGCGATTTGGTCTCCGGATCCACTATAAAGCCGGCGTAGTCGGCCACCCTATCCACGAGCTCGACGTCCGAGCGCCTCGTCAATCCGCAGATCTTCAGAAGCGTCACGGCCTGCTCGCCCTCACGACCGTCTCCACGTGCCGCGCAGCCAGGCCGGACTCTATAGTCCGTAGGGCCAGCTCGAGGCCGTCTCTGACGTCTCCCGCCAGGCCCGCCACGTATAGGGCGAGCGCGGCGTTCACGGCTATGGCGTATTTGGCGTCGCGGTCCTCCCCCCTCAAGCCTCTCAACGTCTTGGCCACCGACTCCTCCCTGGTGTCGGCCCTGGGCGTTCTGCCCCGCGGCACGCCTAGATCCTCGGGGGCGAGCTCGTACTCCTCCACCCTGCCGCCCTTCATCTCGGCGACCGCCGTGGCGCCCTCTATGGAGGCCTCGTCGATCCCCGGCTCGCCGTGCACCACCAAGACGTGCTCCAGCCCCAGCCTGGCGGCGGCCTCGGCCACCACCGGCATGAGCCGCCTCTCCGCCACCCCTATTATCTGTCTCCGCACCTGTCCTGGATTGGCCAGAGGACCCACTATGTTGAAAATGGTTCTGTACGGCAGCTTCTTGCGCACGGGGGCGACCCGGGAGAACGTGGGATGGTAGGCCGGCGCGAATAGGAAGGCGAACCTAGACCTCTTGAGGGCCTCGACGGCCTCGGCAGGCTTCAGGTTTATGTTGTAGCCGAGGGCCTCGAGGAAGTCGGCGCTGCCCGTCGGGCTTGTCACGGACCTGTTGCCGTGTTTGAGCACGTAGGCGCCGGCGGCAGACGCCACGAGCGCGGCGGCCGTCGAGAGGTTTATCGTCCTCTGGCCGTCGCCGCCTGTGCCCGCCGTGTCTATCGCCGGGAGGTCCACCTCGACCTTGACGCAGGTATCGCGCGCGGCTCTGGCGAAGCCCGCCACCTCCTCCGGCGTCTCGCCCCTCACCCTCATGGCCGTCAGCACGGCCGCTATCTCCACATCGCTCAGCTCCCCTCTCAGCATAGAGAGGGCGAGCGCGTAGCTCTCCTCGTAGCTCAAGGTCCCCCCCTCGCCGAGCTTTCTAAGCGACATGGGCCTTCTCGTATGCGTCCACGTCCAGGAGCCCGTGCCCCGATAGGTTGAACGCTATGACGGAACCCGGCGGAAGCTTCTTGGCTAGGTCCGCCACGGCCCTTATCGCGTGGGAGCTCTCCGGAGCCGGTATTATGCCCTCCGACCTCGCGAACGCGACAGCCGCCTCGAACACCTCCTCCTGCCTATAGGCCACGGCCTCCACCAGGCCCAGCCTCTTCAGTATCGAGAGGCTGGGGGCGGCTCCGTGGTAGCGGAGACCCGCGGCGTGTACAGCCGGCGGGACGAAGTCGTGCCCCAACGTGTACATCTTTATCATGGGCAAGACCCCGACCGCGTCCGGGAAGTCGTATCTGTACTCGCCCGCGGTGAGCTTAGGCGCCGCGGCGGATTCGGCGGCCAGGAACCTCGTCCTCCCGAAGCCCTCGCCCCTCAGCTTCATGCCTATCATGGGGTAGGCGAACCCCCCGAAGTTGGAGCCTCCCCCCACGCAGCCCACGGCGTAGTCCGGCTCCTCAGGCATCTGCCTAATCGCCTCGAGCCCTATGACCGATTGGTGTATCAAGACGAACTCCAGCACGCTGCCCGGAAGATACCGCCTCCTTTCGCCCGCCAGCGTGTACTCAACCGCCTCGGAGATGGCTATGCCCAGGGAGCCCGGGTGGTCGGGCCTGTTGAACTTCCTCCCGGTCTCGGTCACGTCGCTGGGGCTGGGGTAGACCGTGGCGCCGTACGTCTTCATGAAGGCGACCCGCTGCCTCTTGCTGTTGTAGGAGGACCTGGTCATGAACACAACGGCCTTGAGGCCGAAGAGGGCGGCCGCCAGCGACACCGCCATGCCCCACTGCCCGGCCCCCGTCTCCGTCGCGACCTCATCGGCCCCGTCCAGCTTGGCGTAGTACGCCTGGGCGAGCGCCGTGTTCAGCTTATGGCTTCCGACGGGCAAGGCGCCCTCGTACTTGTAGTATATATGGACCTTAAGGCCGAGCCTCCTCTCGAACCCCTCGGCCCTCCTGAAGGGGGTGGGCCTACCCATCCTCGCGTAGGCCTCCCTGACCTCCTCCGGTATCGGGATCCACCGCTCTGCGGTGAATTCTTGGTCTATCAGCGCCGAGGGCAGAATTTTCGTAAGCAACGCAATTCTGCTGTCCCCCTCGTCCGGATCCTTGGGAGGGGGGAGCGGCGCGGGGAGATCCGCGCCTATGTTGTACCACCTATCCACCCCGACGACATGGGGCCGAGTACCCGGCTCTATTTAAGCTTTGCCGTCCCTATATAGACGGCCAATATGCCGAGCAGTATGAGCGCCGATCCGACCACTTGATCCGCCGCGGGGACGGCCCCGAATGCCAAATAGGAGAAGAGGTAGGAGAAGACGGGGACCAGCAACGACAGCTCGCCCACCTTCACCGGGCCCAGCTCGCGCACGGAGCGGAACCACAGAAGCCAAGCCGCGCCTTGGGCCAACACGGCCAACGCCGTCAACAAGAGAGCGGCCTTGACCATAAAGGACGATCTATAGGCCAGGGCGGCGAACGGCAACAGGAACGCCGCCGCGCCGTTCATGGCTGCCGTGGTGGACGTCGGCGGCCTCCCGGCCAACCATTTGCTGTAGACTACCGTGCCCAACGCCCAGATAAAGCCGCCGAGTATGGGCAATAGGTCGTAGAGGCCTACGCCGCCTCCAACCGCCGAGATCGCCACGCCGAGTACTCCGAGGGCCACGCCGAGGATCTCGTTGGGCCTTACCCGCGTCTTCAGGGCCATGGCTGAAAGGACTATAAGGAATAGAGGCTGGGTGTACATGAGAGACGAGACGAGCCCAGGGCTGTTCGACAACATGACGGAGAGATTTATCAACAACACGGTGGCGCCCATGTTCAACACGCCCGCGATGGCCGTCCTTCCGTCGATCTTAACCGGCCTAGATATCGCCGATAGGAATAGAAATCCTACCAGCGCCCTGAAAAACGCTATGAAGCCGGGCAAGAAGTAGGCGACCAAATACTTTGTCAGAGGATAGGCGAGCCCCCAGATGGCGGCGACGGCGAGCGGATAGGCGTACGCCCTCATCTAATAGCCCTCTTTATCTCGGCGAGGAACTCGACCGCGGCCTCCACGCCGCCATCCGCGAGGCGCTTCATGGCCGCGGTTCCCACCACCAGCCCGTCGGCCCCCGCCTCCACGAGAGCCCTCGCCTTGTCGGGCCCATCTATCGCGAAGCCGGCGACGAGGTAGGTCTTGCCTATATGCTCCCTGGCAAGCCTGATGTTCCTCTCGACGTATACCGGCAGCTTTATGCCGGTCGCCGCGTACAGGCCTATATATATGAACAGGGGGTCGTAGCCCGCGAGCCTCTCGGCGAGGGCGTAGGGGAATTTGCCGGGGAGGAAGAACGCGGGGGCCAGCCCGTTCGCCCTCATCGACGCCACGTAGGCGTCCAGCATCTCGGGCATGTCTATCAGGAGGTCGGGCAGGAGGACCGAGGCCGCGCCCGCCCCGGCCGCCGCTCTGGCCAGCTCGTCGAACCTGCCCGCGAAATCCTCGGCATAACCCATGAGGATGGCGTTCTCGGGGAGCTCCAGCCCCCGCAATGCGGCGATGCCCTTAACCGGCGCCGACCTATGGCTCGACCTGATGAAAGGGCCGTCGTACTTGGGGTTCTCCGTGGGTATCCCGACCTCCACGAAGTCGGCTATCCCGGCCGCCGCGTCTAGAAACTCCGCGAAGACGGCGCCGTTGGGCCAGCCGGCTGTCACATACACGCCGAGGCCCGGCCGAGGCAACGTTGCCATGGACGGCGGTTTGGGCCCCCCTAAAAACATTTCCGGTCAAATAACCGCGGAGAGGGGGAAGGGAAAAAGCCGGCCTTACCCCGGCGGGGCTTGAGGCGCCCCTCCCGCGGCTGGCGGGTACTCCTCACAGGATCCGTATGTACTCCTTGGCCCTCCCGAATGCTGGCGGCCTCTTCGGCCTGTAGACCTCCCTCACCCAGCCCTCGTGGGGCTCCAGGCCCTTGAACTCCAGCCTCCTAACCCCCATCCGCGGAGCAGTAGGCCCAGCCGAAAGGCATGCGGGCCTCCGAGCCGTCCCGCATGGGCCTCCACGGAGTACGGGCCCACGGGGCCCGCGGGCCTCCGCCCCACGCCTCAGCCATGGGTCCGCGCGGCCTCCGCGACGCGCTCACCCGCAACCCCTCGCCCATCC
>Ga0208006_100511_pt1 | contig 14268 bp, 11 predicted proteins | sample ECH_Bnyco_MetaG_FD_187131 | JGI IMG/M metagenome (GOLD analysis project Ga0208006, IMG submission 187131) | Hot spring microbial mat communities from Yellowstone National Park, Wyoming, USA - ECH_B nyco_MetaG (SPAdes) (version 2) | ecosystem: Environmental > Aquatic > Thermal springs > Hot...
ATGTTTTGTGTTCTTTATCCTGTTATTTATCCAGTTTATAGACCTGCTGAAAGCAGGTGTACATTGCGATGCTGTTTTCATACTCATCAGGCATACCCGCATTGTCTTTTACAGGTATACCCACATAACGTTTTTCTTTTTATATTAACTAAAAAGTTTTTAACTTTTTGGGGTTAAGGGGCGAAAGTCCCCTTCCGTGAGCTTTGGATAGCCCCTTACAGAAATGTTTTTATGTAAAGAAATTTTATATTATTGATGCCCAAATGGGCTTTGCCTGTGGAACGCAGGCGAGACGCCCAGGGATGAAAACGCCTTTGCGATAGTGGAATACTTGAAAAGTATTCCGCACGTAAGCGTTTCGATGAACTGGGAAGCCCTGTCGTAAGGTCAGGGTAGTTCACAATAGTTTGATAAAAACCATTAAAATTATTAAATAAGAAAAAATAATACTGCCTATGGAAACAGCTAAAAAAATAGCTAAGTTTGTAACAGACTTTTCATATAAAGACATTGATGAAAAAGTCAAGGACGAAATAATTAACAGAATAATAGACGCTGTTGCAAACGCGAAGTATTCATACAAAGATTTAAAGATTTTTCTTGATCCATTGCTTGAAAACTTAAAAGGCAATGCAATTACTCTGTCGGGGAAAAAAGCTTCAGTAGATTATGCATCTTTTTATAACAGTTTCCTTATAAGATACCTTGACTTTAACGACACTTATCTATCGAAGGAACCTTTACATCCAAGCGATATGATAGGAGGTATTTTGGCATTGGCTTCAGAATTAAAATCCAGCGGGAAAGATGTTATAGAAGCTATAGCAACAGGTTACGAAGTAGGTATAACTCTATGCGATGCTGGATCTTTAAGAAAAAGGGGTATTGACCATGTAGTATTTCTTGGAGTCGGGGCGGCGGCAGCAGCATCCAAGTTATTAAAATTAAATGAGGAAAAAACAGCAAACGCAATATCGCTTGCTCTTGTGCCCCATATAGCCTTGAGGGAAACTAGGAGCGGTTCGCTTTCAATGTGGAAAGGAGGTGCAGCGGCTGAGTCGGTAAGAAACGCAGTTTTTGTTGCTCTGTTAGCAAAATCAGGCATAACAGGTCCAGAACTCCCGTTCACAGGAAAGATGGGTTTGATCAATGTAATATTTGATGGAAAAGGTTTTGACGAAACCGCTTTAGAAAGGATGAATGGCAGCGGTGTACTTAGAACGCTTATTAAAGAATTTCCAGCAGAATATCACGCGCAAGCCGCTATAGAAGCAGCGCTTGATATAAAACTCAAAAAAGAAGTTAAGAATGTAACGATTGATACATATGAGGCTGCTAAAACTATATTAGCAGACGATGCTTCTAAATGGAAACCTCAAACGCGCGAAACAGCAGATCATAGCCTTCCATTCCTTGTATCGGTAGCTTTATTAACGCAAAACTTCTGGTTTGAAAGTTATAACTTTATTCACGACAAAAAGGTCCTTGAACTTACATCTAAAGTAGAAGTAAATGAAGTAGAAGAATATACTAAAATGTACCCTTCAAGCCTTCCCGTAAAAATAACAGTTAAATATTTTGATAACACTCAAGAATCAGCTTATAGGGAAGTTCCTAAAGGACATTACAAGAAACCCATGAACAGAGAAGAAATAATAACAAAAGCTAAAAGGCTTGGGCTTGATGACAGAGTTATCGATTACATTAATAATATTGAAAATAAGGAGGCGTTAACAGTTGTCTTCTAATCGTCAAGTACTCCTTAACAGCGAATTTTTAATAGTACCTGGAGTTTACAACCCTTTTAGTGCCTTATTGGCTAAAAAGGCTGGAGCTAAAGTTATATATCTTTCAGGGGCCGCACTAACTTCGTCTTACGGGCTTCCTGACTTAGGAGTGATCTCATTAGAAGAGCTTGCATATATGGTAAGAAAGATAAAAGAAATCGTCAACATACCTCTTATAGTAGACGCTGATACAGGTTTTGGTGAACCTCTAAATGTTTATAGAACGATAAAGGTACTTGAAGCAGCTGGTGCGGACGCGGTACAAATAGAGGATCAAGTAAGCCCTAAGAAATGCGGTCATTTGGAAGATAAAGCTCTGATAACTAAAGAAGAAATGATAGCAAAAATACTGGCAGCCAGAGAGGCATCAAAAGACATTGTTCTTGTAGCTAGAACCGATGCAAGAGGGGTAACAGGGATTAACGATGCAATAGAAAGGGCCCAGGCATATATCAAAGCAGGGGCCGACATAATATTCCCAGAGGCTTTATTGAATGAAGATGAGTTCAAATTTTTCGCTGATAAAGTAAAAGCTAAGCTTTTAGCAAACATGACGGAATTTGGTAAAACGCCTTACATAACGGCCCAGAAGTTCAAAGAGCTTGGCTATAGTTTTGTCATATTTCCGGTTACTTCTTTTAGAGCTGCTGCAAAGATAATGCAAGAAGTCTATGAAATTTTGATGACTCAAGGGACACAGGAAAAAATACTTGATAAATTAATGACGAGGACACAACAGTATGAAGTAATTAATTACTATTTTTACGAAAACATGGACAAAGAGTTAGCCAAAAAATCTTATCTAATTTAACTTAAATGAGGGTTAAGAGGGCGAAAGTCCCCTTCCGCGAGGGATGGATAGTCCACCTTATAGAAATGTTCTTTAAAGTCTTCAGCGCATTATTCTTTTAGACATAATCCAAAAAGAAGATAGACATGGATCGGAAGAAATCCTCGTTGTCCCAAAGAAGGCCAGCACTCCGATCGAGTGAAATCAGCAATGGGCTCTGCATGTGGAACGCAGGCGAGACGTCAGATGGGGGAGCCTCTACAATTAGCATGATGGAGCATATTCCTCTTGTGAAAACGTGCCTATGAACAGAAAAGCCCTGACCAAAAGGTCAGGATAATTCACCGAACAGTAATTTTAAAAAGTTATATTCTAAAAAAATAACACCTTTTGATATAGTTGAACCCATTTACAGGATCCATCAAGTACTTTATAACAAACCTTTACACTTCTGTGCTAGCTCTCGTATTTTATATAGTGCTTGCAAGGTATATGACACCCAGTTATCTTGGCGAAATAGCTCTTGTTCAGCTGATTGCGGCTCTTGTCGTGAGCATATTCACAGCGTTGCCAGGCAATCTTGTAATGCGTGATGTAGCGTACAATTTTGCTTCAGGAAAAGACCTGAGGGTTGCTGAAGTTTCTTTGTTTTTCTCAACAATGATCTTGCCTTTCATGCTTATCTTTTTAGTTTTTCCAAAATACGTATGGATTTCAATTCCATACTTTTTTTTGACTGTATTTACATCATATCAATCATGGATTCTATCAGGACTTGGTAAGTTCAGCGAAGCTAACATAGGCACTATTATTTCTTCTACATTCAGGTACGGACTGGCAGTTATAGGAGTTTTGATGAGAAATATATATGTTATTTTAGCTTTCTGGACTGCAGGTGCCTTGCTATCCGCAGTTTATTACGGTTTTTACGTTTCAGTAAAGCCAAAGTGGCATTTTGACATTTTTAAAACCTTATTTTCAGTAGGATTGCCTATATACATGAGTGGAATAGTTTCCTTTATAGCAGGCCAGGGTGACAGGCTGGTGACTTATGCCCTCCTAGGCAGTTATTTCCTTGGTATATATCAGCTTATGGCGATGATTTCCTCTGTGCCGAACCTTTTGATAAATTCTCTTTCAAGCGCAATACTGCCCGCTTCAACCCATTACTACGCAAAGGGTAAAGATATGACATATATGAGTTCATTATCATTCAGGTTTTATGCTTTGATCTCTCTTCCCATTGCGTTAATAGGACTTGCGCTATCTTATCCCGTAGTCCGTTATCTTTTTCCAGCCTATCTTCCTGGAGTAAAGGCGCTTGAAATTCTTATACTGTTCGTGACTGTTACAATGCCTTTTATAAGTCTTTCAACGTTTATGATCTCAGCTAAAAAAGATTACAAACCGTTTGTACTCATTGGTTCAATTAGTGCCGTCGAAGTTGTAGGCGTTTCTTATCTGCTCATTCCAAGGTATAACGTTTTTGGGGCTGCAGTAGCTCAGGCAATAAACGCTCTAATAACCTCTGCTCTTTACCTTTTCTTTTCTGCAAGGCAGAAGGTTTTTGTTTTGGATAAAAAGAACTGTTTAACTATATTTTTAATACTGCTCTCATTCTTTGCTCTTTTATCTTGGGAAATCGCTTTGATTGTTGTATTAATAGGAGTAAAAGCTTTAGGAATAGTAAATAAAGAAGATATAGCCATACTCGAAAGATTTTCTCCAAAACAGATCAAGAAACTGATGTACGTTTTAAAAATTTTTGCGCGTTAGGATTTGCCCTAGATTTCTTTTATCTCAGAATTTTTAGTGCAAAGTTCCGGGCACTGACATAGGTTTTTGTTTTAAGGAGACCATCCAGTAATTACCAAAACTTGATTAATCATTGACATGAGAATGCTGTTTCTTGCTTGCACAAAGGTTTGATTCCGTTATGCTAACAGTATTTTAACTGTTTTATTCCCAAATTATTACACCCCCCTCTCCAGCATATCAAAGAATGATTGATCAACGATCTCCTTTTTGGGAAGCCCTTTGTAGAAGATCATTACAGGCGTTTCAAGCCTTTTTATGTCAAAAGCTCCGTGTGGCCTTATAAAGTTGTACCAGTTCATGAATTCATCTATCAAAGAACTTCTCAACCTTACCGTTGGTTTAAGGATGATCAACGAAATATTAGCCAAGGTATACCTCTACAACATCGTGGAGGCTAGCAGAAATGGGTACAGGTTGTAGGCCACAGACAGTAAAGATCGTCAGGGAACCCATTTGATACAGTAAAAGGCAAGACTTCAAAAATTTATTCAACAAAGGACAAAAATAGAAATGATTAATAAGGGACTCTGTATAGGTTTTTTGGTATGCCTAAGGTAGCTAAGGTAAAAGACAGATGGAAGACTAAGGTCTGGATAGAAGTCCTTGCTCCAGACATATTTGGAAATGTTTCTATAGCCAAAATACCGGCAAACGATGAACAATCTGCAGTTGGTCGTGTTGTGCCTATATCATATTACCAAGTTAACAGCGAAAACCCTGAAAACAACAATATAAAGCTTTACCTTCAAATAACAAAAGTAGAATCTCTTAAAGCTAAAACTATAGTAAAGCGCGTTGAATATGCAAGAGAAGTATACAGGTCAATGATAAAAAGAGGCAGCTCTCTTGTAGAATGGACAGGAGACTACAAAACTTCTGACGGGATAGACATAAGAGTTCACATCTCGCTTTTTACCCCAGAAAAGATAAACTGGTCAAGAATGCATAAAATAAGGCTTGCTATAAACAAAGTGTTAACCGAAAATATACCAAACTTAACTTATGATCAACTTTTGGAACAACTGCTTAGGGATAGAACCATTATAGATAAAGTAACAGAAGAAGCAAAAAAAATTTATCCTGTAAAAAATGCAGTTCTACTCAGTCTAAAGCTTCTTACTAAACTTGTAAAGCCATTAGAAGCGACTGTACAGTAAAACAAAAACTGATTTTATACGTATTAAGGTTTTCAATTTTCTGCATTAAAAAGAGTTTGGCTTCATCTTTTTACCAAAGACCCAGTCCGTAACAGTAGATCAAAACTTTTTATCTGAATTTATGATGGATTTGTTATACTCATACATTATAAGGGTCATGCTGCTTTAGGTTGTTCTTTATAGCCTGTTTGCAAAAGCTTAAAAAACAAGCATTATCTATAGATTTTTCCATGCCTCAAAAATATTATTACGCTTTACCATTATTAGATCATAGAATTGCGTATTATTTGCAAAAGCGACAAAACGCCATCTTTCGCTAAAAATTTTGATCTACTGGTAAGGGCGGGGTATTTTACTTTCTTATGCCGTTTATTACATATTTTATAGATTCATTATCAAACTCAATAGTAATTGGTCCTAAAGGTGATTCTTGAGGGTCATCACACATAACAACACGGCTTACAAAAGCTGCTTGCTTGTTTAACATAAGAAAAAACCTGTCACCTTTTTTGTTTTCGTTTAGCAGCCTGAGCATCAAATATGTCATGTCTTTATCTTTTATCGCTTGTAACAATTTCTTAAGTGTATGTTCTCCCGCTTCTACCTTTATAATGTCTTGCATCATTTCTACTTTTATTTCATCCTTAGGGTCTGTAAGATTAATTATGGCCTTTTTGACCTTTTCAGGATCTTCCGAAGGGTTAACCCTTGCAGAAATATATAGCTTCACATTTTACGTTATAATAAAACACCTAATAATATTTTGCTGTAGTAATTTATTTCTAAACCGTTGATTACGGTGCGTCTTTTACGCCAAACCTAGAATGCCAAGATCAGGGAGAAGAGGAAGCAAACACTGCTCAGGAGAAAGTTTCAGGATAGAACGTTTGAGCTGAAACTTGATAGGAGTAAGATCTCCAGGAAAAGGCTTGAACTTCTGCTCAGGCTTTTCCTTGAGGTGAAATGGTTCACGAACTACTTCATAGCAAATAGGATAGCCAACTTGTCTCACAGGGATTATAAGGTTGATTCCGTTCCAGTTAAGGTTGTTGACACTTTCTAGGAGCGGGAGATCTGCGCGCTATCATCACAGATGAAGCAGGCTTTGATCAAGCCTTGAAGAGGAAGGCTAACATACCTGTTGAGGTAGTAGGTTAGTGAAGACAACCGGAGTGAGCCCGCAAGTACGAGGTGAAGCTGAGCCTGTCAGACCGGGAATTCATATGCCCCTTGTGCGGTTCTTTGTTTGACAGGGATGTGGCTTTAGCTTTGGTTATTCTGAAGGAGGGGCTTTGGCTGTGGAACGCAGGCGAGACGACCAGGATGAAAACGCCTCTGCGATGGCAATATACCTCTCACGTATTCCCCACGTAAGCGTATCGATGAACTGGGAAGCCACGCCCTTCGGGGGTAGTTCACAAACTGGGTTAATGTTTTTATTTTTCCAAAAACATCCCCTAGTATGAGTTTATCGGCAAAAGATCTTAAGAAAGTGCTAAAAGTTTCCGGGAAAGAATACGAATACTATCCCGTTAAAGCGGTTAAAGATCTTGGATGGGGGGACGCTGATAGGTTACCATATTCGCTTCAGATAGTCCTTGAAAACATGCTCAGAAATTTTGATGGAAAAACAGTAAACGAGGAAAGCATAAAAGAGTTGCTTAGTTGGAACAGTAAAAATCCTGTAGAAAAGGAAATTCCATTTAAAGTTTCAAGAATACTTATGCAGGACTTTACCGGTGTACCTGCAATTGTAGATTTAGCATCTATGAGAGAGTACGCAAGAGAAAACGGGAAAAACCCGGACCTTATTCAACCAGGAGTTCCTATAGACCTTATAATAGACCATTCAGTACAGGTGGATGAATATAACAACCCAAAAGCATTCGAAGTTAACTTAGTAAAAGAAATAGAGAGAAATGAAGAGAGGTACAAATTCCTTAAATGGGCCGGTCAGGCATTTAATGAGCTAAGAATATTCCCTCCATCAGCGGGAATTTGTCATCAGATAAACCTTGAATATCTTGCAAAGATCATAATGAACAACAAAGGCGTAGCTTACTTTGACAGCTTAGTAGGCACAGATTCACATACTACGATGATTAATGGGATCGGAGTATTTGGTTTCGGAGTAGGAGGCATAGAAGCAGAAGCTGCGATGCTTGGTGAACCAATCTACTTTATAACACCAAAGGTTGTTGGAGTGAAGCTCAGCGGTAAGCTTAATGACGGTGTTACAGCTACAGATCTAGCGCTTACTCTTGCCAAGGTATTTAGAGAGCACAACGTTGTCAACAAATTTGTTGAATTTTATGGCGAAGGTGTAAGAAACCTTTCCGTACCCGATAGAGCAACTGTATCAAACATGAGCCCAGAATACGGTTCAACTGTCTCTCTTTTCCCTGTAGATGAACAAACGCTTGACTATCTTCGCCTTACTGGCAGGCCAGAATGGTTGATAAGCCTAATTGAAGAGTATTATAAATCACAAGGTCTGTTTGGATCCAAAGAAAGGGAATATTCAGAGATAATTGAGGTTAACCTAGATGAAATTAAACCAAGCGTTTCTGGTCCTTCACTACCTCATCAAAGGCTTGATTTAGAAAAGATTCCAGAAAGCTTTAAACAGGCTTTCGTAAAGGATCAACCAAAGTCTTCAGGAGACCTTAAAGAAGGCGACGTGGTCATCGCAGCAATAACGAGCTGTACAAACACAAGCAACCCTAACGTATTAATTATGGCAGGTTTGGTCGCAAAGAAAGCTTATGAAATTGGATTAAGGGTTAATACAAACAAAGTAAAGACAAGCCTAGCCCCAGGTTCTAGGGTAGTTACAGAATATCTTAAAAGATCTGGATTGCTTGGTTATCTTGAAAAACAAGGATTCTATGTAGTAGCATATGGGTGTACCACATGCATAGGGAACAGCGGGCCTCTTCCTGACGATTTTAGCAGGCTAATTAATGAAGGAAATCTTGCTATGGTAAGCGTGCTTTCTGGCAACAGAAATTATGAAGGAAGAATTCATAACGATGTAAAGGCCAATTATTTGATGTCACCTCCACTTGTAGTCGCTTATGCTCTAGCTGGCAACATAAACAAAGACATTTCAAAAGAACCTATAGGATATTCTGAAGGTAAACCAATATATCTCAAGGACATCTGGCCAAGCAGCGCGGAAGTCCAAGAAACTATAAAGAAATCTGTAAGTAAAGATCTTTATGAATCCATCTATAATGAAAACATCTTTAATGTTAATCCATACTGGAATTCTTTAAATTCCCCATCAGGGAAATACTTTGAATGGGATGATAAAAGCACCTACATAAGAAAAGCGCCTTATTTTGATGGATGGAAAGTAGGTGAAAAGAAAGAAATAGAAGATATAATAAACGCAAGAATATTGCTTGTTCTTGGTGACTCAGTATCGACTGACCATATATCACCTGCAGGCGCTATAATGCCTGATAGCCCAGCTGGTAAATACCTTATTAATCACGGTGTTCCTGTTACAGAATTTAACACGTACGGTGCTAGGAGGGGAAACCACGAAGTCATGATAAGAGGCACTTTTGCAAATAGAAGGCTAAAGAACCTTATGGTAAATGTAGAAGGTGGTTATACAGTTCACTATCCCGAAGGGCAGATGATGACGATTTATGATGCAGCAATGAAGTATAGAGAAGAAGGTGTCCCGATGGTGGTGATTGCTGGCAAAGAATACGGTTCTGGAAGTTCACGAGACTGGGCAGCTAAAGGCCCTGCCCTTCTTGGAATAAAAGCCGTAATAGCTGAAAGCTTTGAGAGGATTCACCGCTCGAACCTTGTGGGAATGGGCATAATACCGCTTCAGTTTAAAGAAGGGCAGAACTATAAATCGCTAAGTATAGACTACTCTAAACCAATCTCAGTAATTTTTAAGGAGAAAAAACCACGTGGAACTGCAAACCTTGTGTTTTACGACAGATCAGGAAACCAGAAGTACGCAGAACTAATAATAAGGATAGATAGTGAGTTAGAAATGGAATACATAAGGTACGGAGGAATACTTAAATATGTACTTTCAAAAATGCTCGCAAGAGCATGAAAAGTTATAAGATTTCGATAATAAAGGGAGACGGCATAGGACCCGAAGTTATAGGCGCTACTGAAAAAGTTATTAACGCTGTAGAAGAAAAGTTTTCTTTATACTTCGAAAAAATTTTTATAGAAGCCGGTCTAGAAGCATTTAAAAAATATGGTACAAATTTACCAAGTTTTTCTCTTGAAATGATAAAACAGAGTGAATGCTTGTTAAAGGGACCCACTACGTCTTTAGAAGGAGAAGGGACTGAACTTGGTGTACCAGTAAAAATAAGGAAAATTTTTGATCTATACGCTAACCTCAGGCCATTAAGGAACCTTCCAAGAGTAAAGTCTGTTTACAACAATGTGGATCTTCTTATAGTTAGAGAAAACACCGAGGGCATGTATTCGGGCCTTGAATACAGAATAAACGAAGGCGTTTACATAGGCATAAGGGTTGCAACTGAAAAAGGCGCACAGCGGATAATCAACGAAGCTTTTGAACAGGCCCGTGTAAGGCGGAAAAAAATAACGTTAGGGCACAAGTCAAACGTACTAAAAATGACTGACGGCCTTTATAAACAAGTATTTGAAAACATTTCTAAAAAATACGATGATGTTGAAGCAAAAGAGGAGCATATTGATGCTCTAGCGATGAAACTTGTAATGAAGCCGCAGGATTACGACGTTGTAGTTCTTGAAAATTTATATGGCGACATAATATCAGACCTTGCTGCGGGTCTAGTAGGTGGTCTTGGAATGGCACCTTCAGCAAACATAGGAGAAACGTTTGCAATGTTTGAACCAGTACATGGTTCGGCGCCGGATATAGCAGGTAAAAATATAGCAAACCCAATAGCGTCTATACTGTCATTTTCCATGTGCCTTGAGTGGATTGGAGAAAAAGAAGCCTCGCAAGCTGTTAATAGAGCCGTGGTAAATTCTCTTGAAAAAGGTGATAAACTTACAGTGGATCTTGGCGGAAGCGCTACTACATATGAAATGGCTGAAAGCATAGCTAAAGAAATAATTTCGATAAACGTTTAAAAGGAAAGCTTAAACGTTTTAAAAAAGAAATATTTATTAAATATGATTTAGTAAATTAATTACATGCCAATAGCATTTGTTTTATTAACGGTGGAACCGGGAAAAGAAGAAGATGTTTTGGCTAAACTAAAGACCATACCTGAAGTTGAGGAAGCTCATAGAGTTTATGGTGTTTATGATACTATAGTAAAGGTTAACGCTCCAACCCCAGAAAAACTAAAAGACACTATAACTTGGAAAATCAGAAAAATTGAAAACGTTAAATCAACGCTTACTATGTTGGTTGTAGAACAATAAATTAAGCAAGGTACTGAGACGGTACTTGTTTTAGGTTTTCCTTTATTGCATTTATGCTTTTCATGAAGAGTTCTTTTTGTTGAGGCATAAGCGGTACTTCTATTATTTTTTCAGCGCCATCTTTGCCCAATACTACCGGTACTTCTGCAAACACATCTTTTACACCATATTCGCCATTTAGCAAAACGCTCGCTTCTACGACTAACTTTCTGTCTTTCTTTATTGCGTCAACCATTAAGAGTAAACCTGCCGCAGGTCCCCAGTTACTGCTGAACTTTCTCAAGTTTGTTATTTGTGCTCCTGCTTCAATAGTGTCCTTAACAACTTTGTTGTACTGCTCTTCGCTCAGGAAATCCTTCAGGCTTTTCCCGTATACGCTAGAAAGCTCAGGTACAGGATACATGTTTTCCCCGTGCTGGCCAAGCACCAGAGGAACGATTGATGCTGGCGAAACACCTATATATTGAGATGCATAGTAAGCCATTCTTCTTGAATCTAGGACTCCGCTAAAGCCTATGACTCTGTTTCTTGGAAAACCTAGTTTTTTATAAAGAACTGCAACCATTGCATCCAAAGGGTTTGTCGTTAATATTACTATAGAGTTCGGCGCGTACTTCTTAACTTGTTCAGCAACTCCAGCTACTATCTCAGCGTTTTTGCCTGCTAGCTCTTCCCTTGTCATTCCTGGCTTTCTTGCAAGACCAGCAGTTATAATTACTATATCGCTTCCCTTTATGTCCTCATAACTATTTGAACCTACGACGTTTACGGATTTTCCAAGTATAGCGGCGGCGTGGTTCATGTCAAGAGCCTCTCCTTGAGGAACTCCTTGGATAATATCTACAAGAACTATTTTGTTGTCGGCTTCGCCCAGCATAAGAAACGCAGCAGTTGTTGCACCCACTTTTCCGGAACCAATAATCGATATCATCAAATAAGGTTTTAACAAGGATAAATATAATGTTTTATCATAAAACAATAATAAGAAATAAAGTTATAAAACTGAACTTTTTTCTAAATTTAATATTTTATAGCAATTTTTTGAAATAAAGGTGTAGGACGTTCGATTTTTGTTCCACTAGGAATGGCTTCCCATTTTTCAGGCTTTTTTATTTTTTCAAATTTTATAATATCTGCTAACTTTGCAGCTTTCTTCGGCATTATTGGGTACATCATAAAGTTTATGTGCGCTATCGATTGTACTGCGTTATAAATTATCGAAGAAGCTCTGGCTTTATTGCTTTTTATCTGACTCCATGGTTCTTGAGAACTAAAATATTGATTGCCAACTTCTGCCGCTTCAATAAATTTTTTTACAGCATCCTTGATCCTCAACTCATAGTTTAACTTTATAAAACTTTCCTGTATGTCCATTATAGATTTTGAAAACAACTCATCCTCTTCTGTAAAGCTTTCTTGGGAGGGTACAACTCCGCTAAATCTTTCGTCCAAAAAAATAAGAACTCGATGAATATAATTTCCTACCTTATCGTTAAGGTCACTGTTTACCATCTTATCAAAATCCTTCCAATTAAAACTGGAATCGCCTCTTTCAGGCCTAAGCGCAAGAATAACATATCTCCAGTACTCTCCATCAGCGACGCTCAAAGCATCAGAAGCCCATACGCCTATGTGTTGGCTCTTGCTGAACTTTGCTTGTCCAAAAAGTATAAACTCAGTTGAAGCTATCTTCTTTGGCAAATTATATCCTTTTTTAGAGGCCATCAAGAGAGCAGGAAGTATTATTGCGTGGAAAGGTATATTGTCCTTCCCTATAAAGTATACAGAAGTTGTTTGAGGGTCAAGCCAGAAAGTCTTAAACAAATTTTTGTCAATTTTCTTTTCAAGTTCAACAACTCCCGAAAGATAACCCAATACGGCTTCCATCCATACGTATATGGTTTTGTTTTCGGCACCTTCAAAGGGGGCTGGTATTCCCCATCTGTTGTCCCTAGTTATAGACCGCGGCTTAAGTCCCTCGTTAAGCATGCTTTTTAAGTAAGCTTTTACGTTTTCGTCAAGAGTTTCGACATAGTCTACAATTTCTTCATTAAGTTTGGGTAGATCAAAAAACCAGTGATAGGTTTCTTTTTTTACTGGTTTTTTACCGCAAATTGCGCATCTGGGCTCTATCAATAGAGTTGGTTCTAAAAGCCTGCCACAATTATCGCACTGATCTCCATTAGCTTTTTCATAACCGCAGTATGGACATTTTCCTGTAACAAGCCTATCCGGCAGGAAAAGTTTGTCATTTTCACAGTAAAGCTGCACAGTTGTTTGTTTGAAAATGTATCCATTTTTTTCTAATTGAAGATAAAAATCTCTGACAAATTCTTTATGCGTTTCATTTTCGGTTCTGGTATAGTTATCTAGCTCTACAGAAAAAGCTTCGAGTATTTTAAGAATTCTTTTATGCATTTCATCAGTGAGTTCCTTTGGGTTTTTATGCTGCCTTATTGCTTCAACTTCTATAGGTGTGCCATGTTCATCTGATCCTGAGATAGAAATGACATCATCCCCCATGCTTCTAAGAAACCTTGCATAATAATCAGCTGATATCAAATGAAGTAGGGTTCCTAGGTGTGGCTCACTGTTTATGTACGGCCACGCCGAAAACACTAAGTACTTGCTCATCTTTAATTTTTCGACGTTTAGTAGCTATTTAACTTTTTGGGGTTAAGGGGCTGTGGGACAGAATTCCTGCATGGCTATCCGTTAAGGTTGAATAGGTTGTGCCACAGGCCTGTACAAAATAAAGCGCTGTAAATTCTGTCTTCTCTCCTCTGCGCTATTTCCCAACCAAACAGCTTCTTGTCAGCAGAAAATCCAGCTTCAGAATTCTCCCTTTTGTAGTACTCTTTAAGGTATTGATATGTGTCTGTGACAAACTCCCTCATCGTGTCCTTCCACTTCTGTGATCCGTTTAGAGTTGCATCCTTCTTTGGTATAACGTATACCGCTGTGTCCTTGTCAAAAAGTGAAACATAGCTTGATTCGCTGTAATACTTGTCAAGCCTAATGCTCTTCAGCTTCACATCAACAGTTTTAATGAAGTTAATTGCATTATCAAATGCTTCCTTCTCTGATTTCATGCTTGAACCAAATGCTATGTACATCTTAGTCCTAAGGTCCATAAGCCTAAAAGAATAAGCAAATGTTTTTCTCTTTTTTGCTGATTGCTTGCCCTTATAATCATTTCTGTTTTCCTTGGCTTTGTCCTTAAGTTCCTGCGCATATGATTCATAGTTCTTCTTAACAGTCAACGAATATCCTGTGCCGTCGCCTGTGGCATCAGATTCCTTTATTC
>Ga0208006_100512_pt1 | contig 14153 bp, 9 predicted proteins | sample ECH_Bnyco_MetaG_FD_187131 | JGI IMG/M metagenome (GOLD analysis project Ga0208006, IMG submission 187131) | Hot spring microbial mat communities from Yellowstone National Park, Wyoming, USA - ECH_B nyco_MetaG (SPAdes) (version 2) | ecosystem: Environmental > Aquatic > Thermal springs > Hot...
CACCTCAAGTGTACCAGTGCACGGTTCTAGAAAATCTACGAGAAAAGCGTTTTTCTTTGATGTTGTTGCAGAAGCTTCTTGTTCCTTGAGATACCCAGAGGCTCAACACAGCTCAAAAGTTTGGCACGCGTGGTTTCTGAAAACTCGAACCACAACCTCGCAGTACCAAGACCACTATGTGTAAGCACCACGTGTACACAGACACCTCTTTCTCAGCTTCCGAAGAATCTGAGTTGTGAGCGAAACTTTAAATTGCTTCGTAATGCGGTCAACCGCAACCCGCTTAAGGGTTTACCGCCACACTTCACAGTCAACCGCAGTGAGCTCTCACGAGGGGTCAAAGCTCAGTTTTACCCCAATCCGAGTCCACTCTTCAACACTCGACTTGATCGTAGAGCAGCCGAGAGCTTTGAAGTCTTTCTAAGGTTCAGTCCAATGCGTTGAGTAAAAATCAGGTATTACCTTGAACTCGAACATCTTTTTGTTTCTCACAAATTTTTAAAAGGGAGTCTAGGCGGTCACATGCTCACTAAATCCTAAAGCTCAGCGCCAACCACAAGGCAAGGTAACACGCGTCGCACTACGGTAACCGCGCTGTGTGAATAACATATTAAAAATTTTGAAAATTCTGCATTTATCGTAGTCGCACAGCGTCACTCAAAGTTCAGGAATACTTTTCTACTTAAGTGATATCGAACTGGTTTGTTACAATGAAAGTGTACCCGTTGATCTTTTTTACAATGAAAAGTGAGTGGCAGGAAGGGTTTTAGGATTAATGTTACACGTTCTAAGCCGGATTTTGGCGAATAGCTCGCATTATACCAAAAAGTCCACCCTTGTACTTGGATGCTTCCGCTCATATTACGGAAAAAGGTTACATTGAGAAAGGCCCATTGAGCGCTCACAGAGTGGTTCACAGTGCGCGAAAACTGCGTTGAAGGAAACGTGAGTTGAGTTGTGGGCTGCACAACTTCGTAATAAGGTTGAACGACCACGCTTGACACACCATTTGAAACAACAAAATCATTTCCATATTTTTTAATCGAGTAAACTTGTGGAAAGAGCGTTGGTAGCGAAAGCATCACAAGCTCTGTTTTGTGTAAAGTACGCTGCATAGTAATAAGTCAAAGACACGCTTTGGTAAAACTCCCCACTTATGTTCTTTCCGTAAATCGAATCGTAAAACTTTCATGAAGGATTTTCAACTCTTTGCGAATTTTGGTAAGAGTGTGCAAACACCACCGCGCTCGCAATCAAAACGCAAATCAAAAAGATCAGACCGCTTTTTGTGTAAAAGATGCTTGTCAAGTCAACCACCATAATTTTGGCATACTCGGAGATATATAACTCAAAAATAGATTTTAGTAAACGCGACACAAATTCGTGTAAGCCACTAAGCCAATAATTAGTACGTTTCTGATAACAAAACTTTTCATAAATAACCGCAGTTTTTAGCTCAACGTAGCAAGGTTTAATAACGAAAACCGCCCACTAAAAACGGGTTGAAACAAACGAACGAACGCGTGTACCGAACGATTAGCTTCGTTTTGCCTTTTTTGGTGTACTCTCTCACTCTTAACGCGCTTTGGGCAAGCGACCACCCTAACAGCCTTTTGGACTTGCAGTACGCGCTCCTTGTGAATCACACGGCGTTTTTCCCTCAGTCGGTTGCGTCAAACTCTGTGGACATAAGCGTGTACAAAGACCACTATACCAGCGCGCTCGCACCAGGTTCGGCTATTCTTTCAGCGCCGTTCGGCGCTTTGGGAATCGCCTTGGACAAAAAGTTCACTCTTTTTGGGTATGAGCGGCTTTTTGATGAGTTGTTTGTAGCGCTTTGCGCTTCGATTAGCTCTTTTTTGGTGTACAGCGTTTCTAGGGTGTTTTGGAGTGTGCGTCCAAGCTTTCTTTCATCTTTGAGTTTTGCCTTTGCGTCGCTTGCTTGGCCTTACGCCACGGTTTTCTTTCAGCATGACATCGCGCTTCTCTTTGTGGTTTGCTCTTTGTACTTCGTGTTAAAACACAAACCGAAAAGCGCGGGTTTTTCTCTTGGAATTGCGCTAATTGTGGACTACACGAGCGCGCTTTTTGCTTTGCCAATTTTGTGGTATCTAAATAGAAAGCGCGCGTTCGGCTTCGTGTTGGGTTATCTTTCTTCTAGCTGGACGACTTTTGCGTATAACTACTTGGTTTTTGGTAACCCTTTTACATTTCCAGAAAACTACTGGATTGAAGGTTCTCGCTATTTACTTTCAAGGTTTACGCCAGTTTATGCGCCTATTCACTTTTTGTTTTTGTTGTTTTCTCCTTACCGCGGGCTTTTTGCTTTTTCGCCCATTTTGGCGTTTGGTTTTTACGGAATGTTTTTGATGAAGTCTCAGCTGAAAAAGCCTGCAACACTTTTTCTTCTTCTTTTTTTGGTGAACATCGTTTTTTACTCTTTCTGGGACGATTGGGACGGCGGCTTGTGCTACGGTCCGAGATTTCTTGTCGAATCGCTTCCCTTTTTGTGCGTTCCTATTTCTTGCGCCTTTGAAAAGGCTAGAGGAGTTCTTAAAATGTTAATCTCAGTAAGCTACGCGTATAGCGTGGTGGTTCAGGCGCTTGGCGCTCTTACGAGCGTTTTTTCTAAGTCAGGTAGCGTTTACTTTTACCAGCCGTTAGAATTCAACTTGCACATGTTACAAAAGGGTGTGTTCACAACGTGGTGGATGAACACAAATTTCGTGCCTTTTTTCGCAAAAGTCACGTTCACCACCGTGCTTATTTTTTGTTTGATAATACCTTTTTTTATGTTGCAAGCGAGACACCTCTGCTTAAAGGCGGAAGTTTTCTGAATCATCGCCCGCCTTGCGTCCTCTTTAAGGAACGTTGGGCGAAGTTTTTCAGACTACCGCGCTGGCGCCCTACTCGCTTTAAAACAAGATTCCCGAAGTAAAAACGAGTTTTTTGTTTTTGCCGCATCTGACTTCCCTCTTGTTAGAGGGCTTCCAGTTGGATTGTGGATAGATCAAAGACAAAACTTGGGTTTTTCGCTAATCCTTCAAGAAACCTTTTCCGCGCTTGGTAAACTCTGCGATTTGCTACGCAACTAGGAGTGCAAAGTTCGGAACTCAAGGTTTTTAAGCAAATTAGTTCTTTTTTTATCATGTGCTTGTTTCGTACTCTTGCTCGGCGTGTTGTAAAGCTTGCACGCTACTTCAAGCTGGGTTTTCAACTCGCGGTGGTTTTTGATGCGTACGCTCTGGGGTGGTAAGCCCTTACACGCACGCAGAATGTTCGCGCGCATTTAGCCTTTATCCTCATCCTTTATTCAAGGGCAAAGGTTTGGAGGGCTTATAATGGGGCTATCATCCCACCATTAAGACGCTTTCACCCTCATCAATTAAGATAAAAAAGTTCAAAAATCATTCAGGAGGTATTTCGCGAAAGTTCGCAAGAATGTTGAGCCCGTGACGTTTGTGATACGCGACCGCACCAAAATAAAGCGCTATAGAAAGCGCAATCAAAGCAACAACCACTTCAAAGCTAAAGAGCGTTGGTGATGTGATAAGCGGGTTTGAGTAAGCGATGTACCCTTGCGCCGCAAAAAGCACCGCGGTTATCGCACCAATTATCGAAACAAGAGGGACGCTACCCACTTTGGCTTTGATCCAACCGGGTGCTTGTTCAAAAAGCTCCTTTTTGACAAACGGAAATGCTACGAGCGCAAGCGAAGGCACTACATAAGACACGTCCCATAGAACCGTTCCCAAGGTAAAAGCCGAAGACCAGCCCAAATACGAGTACGACGCGGACAAACCTATTCCCAAAATCACCATTGCGACGATCGAAACGTAAGGCGTATGGAATCTATCGGAAACTCTCGCAAAACTTGAAGGAAGCAGGCGGTCAAAACTCCAGGCAAAGAAGTACTTACTCGAAATCCAAAAGTAAGTAAAAGCCGCGCAAAGCGAGCCGTAAAGATAAGCGAAAAACATAAAGTAAATAAGCGCGCGGTTCGGATATGCCGCAATCGCCAAAATAAGCGGCTGAGAAGGCGGTAGTGGAAGAGGATAGGCTTGTGTGCTAACACCGTAAACATCCCAAGCTCGCCCAACAGCGGTGATCCACTGCGCGCTGACCACGTTTAGGGTGAGCGTCGCGGTAACGCTCCAGTAGATGATGCCAAACACGAGAGAGAGAAACAAAGCGATAGGAATAGACTTTCTTATTCCTTTGATTTCGCCTGAAAATGCGTTGACGTAGTTTCCTCCTAATAGGAAAAGCGAAGCCAGAGGAAGCGCAGTGATTATCGCGCCAAAACCGCTCGCCATTCCAGGCCAGTTGTTCGATGTGGCGCTTGAATAAAGCGCTTGATACGTGCCATTTGAGTAGGCGCTACCAATCAACGCGTTCCACTTTGCCACAAAAGAGCTTTGGTTTGTGGAGCCAAGTATGAACCACATTAGCGCTATGCCCACACCAGCCATGATCCAAGACGAATAAAGCAAACCTTTTGTGAACCTTGAACCAAAAATTGAAAAAGCCCCGAAAAACAGCGTAAACGCGATTCCCAAAAGAAAAGTTCCACTTGCGCTCGAAAGAAAGTTACCAAGCGAAGTAAGAGAAGGTGAAGAGTTGATAAGCCCAAGCACGCTCAAAATCGTGGAAAAAGCGTACGAAAAGGATCCTATTTCGCCAACATACGCGGTGTAAAACACAGAAAACATGTAAACAAGAGACCAAGCAAATCCGACAACGGGGTGAAAGATACGGCTAGTCCACACATAATCCGAGCCTGAACGGGGCATCACGATGGTAATCGCCCAATACGTGAACATAAGAAACACAAACGGAATAGCGGCGACGAGTAAAGAGAGAGGAAGGTTCGCGCCAAGCGTGTTACCGTAAAACCAAGGAAACTGAACTGTTGTAAAAAGAAGAGCAAAAACTGCGGCTGAAGCGAACAGCAAAACGTCAATTGCGCCGTACTCTTTTATTAATCCCGTGGTCTCTCTGACAAAGTACCTAGCGCTTGCCATTTTTTTAATGAATTATATACTTCCTTATTAGTATATCGCAACAAATTGTTATTAAGGAGGAATGAAACCCTTACCCTCTTCTTCGTCTTTGTCAGGAAGCTTAATGCTAGAACGTGGCACCATGTGTTCCAAAAGGCTTCTATCGGCGTATATTTCCGAACCAGTTCTCAAAGCCAAAGCAATCGAATCCGAGGGTCTTGCGTCTATCCTTAACCTTCTTTCTCCTTCTCTTAAGTGTAAGGTGGCCGTAAACACGTCTTTGATCAAACCGTCAATCGTCACCTTTTCAAGTTCCACGTCCAACTCTGAAAGTATGTTGGTGAGCAAATCATGCGTAAGAGGACGCTCTGGCTTAATGCCTTCAAGCGCGGCTTGAATGGAGAAAGCTTCAGCTTCGCCTATAAAAATCGGTAGAACGAGTTCATTGAGCTCGTCCACGAGCAAAACCGCATCCATTTTGTTTGAACCATAACCCACTCTGTACACTCCAAGAACGCTCATTTTAAGCTCCTTGTTTTCCAAAACTGGTCATCACATTATCTTAGCTTAAAGAGAGATTTATCGGTTTCGTGTGCCTTGTTAAGTGTGAAGAAACGAATTGAAAGCAATCAATAGCGAAATATCCAGCCTTTTTCCTTATCTTCAAAAAGAGAGAGTTACCGCACTGGCACACCACGCGCTTTAGAAGTCGCGAATCAAACTCACACGGATAGTGAAAGACTTGGTCTAACTCGCTCTAATTCTTCCGAAGCTTGAAGATGTTGTGCACGCACACAAGCGCTTTGTAGAAGTGAAAATTTTGATGTGTACGTCTCGTATTTACAGATTCACACGCTCACAATTTTATCCCGCGGTATTTTAGAAATCTCACCATGCTGTCTGGGTAATCCACGTATAGGTTTTTCCGTTGTATGCCTAGTGCTCAGTGACACCTAGCATCTATACGACGCGCAAATGTTTTTTGCTATATCATGAGTAAACGCTGTTATTCTTTAAGAGTACAAGTTACAAGTTAATTAACAGCCTCTTTGAACGGCGTCCCAAACGGTGAACATCTATTTGAGGAATTCTTCAATGAAAGCATTGTCACAATCAGCCCCACCAGTAACCAAAGAGCTAAAAATGCCCATCAAGTTTGGCTAGTAATAATATGTGGCAATTGGGTTCAAAACTACACACATACTCACTTCAAACAGTGGAGAAAAGAGTGAGAACTGAGAACCATAAAAAACCCAACCCAGTCTAGTAGCACATATCCACTTTAATATAGACCACAAAACTCAATACCAAAAGCCCATCACAGGCTTCTTAGCCTATTATTCATGAAGTGTGGTTTGCGTCAACGCTACTATACCCATCATGTATTTAAGATAACGCAATTTCGTGCGTGACTCGGAAAAGGCGTAATCTTAGTGGTGGCTCTCAGCTTAAGTCAGCGGGGATGCTTAGGTTTTGAGAGCGAGAAAAGTGCTATACCGAGTAGGGACACAAAAGTCGCCAAGAACACTAGCTCGTAAAGCTCAAGCGTTTGAAGCTCGCTAAAAAGACGCTCAAAGCTTACAGAGAAGTTTGGTAACTGCAACCTCGGAGCGGAAACATTAGTAATCGTAGGACGAGTTCTAATTGGTTGACTAATTGGGTGTTGCGGAATCTGTTCACTCAGATTCTGAGTCATAGAAGCACTCGTGTCGATTACCGCTAATATGGTAGAGGCATCGTAAAAAAAGAGAAGCGTAATGATTAAAGTAAGGCACATCACGGCAATACTGAGTTTGAAACTCATCTACATCACCACGACCACCCAACATTAGGCTGCGAGTAGCTGATCGTCATGGTTATCGAACCAGAACCACATGAGAAAAAGCTTTCTGAGTACGAGCATCCAAATTGGCCACTCGAAGGAGATGAACCGAAACCGTCCTTTGAATAAAGCTCTATGCCTTGCGCGCTAATGGGTGAAGATGGAAGCATGCTCATGGATGTGAGTCCGTATCCTTCAAAAACCACGTAACCATAGTACATCTCACCCACTGTGCTCGCGGGGATTGAGATCACAAGGTCGCCGCCAGTGTTGTAATCGTACACCGTGGCAAACCAGTATGTGGTACCGTTCGGGTACTGCGTCCAGTAATCGTAGGGTATCACGGTGTCACCTGGATTAACGTATGCCAAAATGCCACAAAATTGCGTGTCACAGTTTAACCCGTCCCACGTAAAGTTTCCCACAAATTCATCGAACATTCTAGGTGTGGACGATGACACTCCAGCACGATATACGATACCAGACTGAACAAGGCTTTCTTGGTTTATTGGCTCAACACCGACCCAAAAAGACGCGAACGGGTTGGTGTAGTGTGTAGTGGACAAGGAGGTGGGTGAGAGATCGTTCGCGGATATGCCATACACACCCGCGCTACCTTGGTTAGCCACAAAATATAGGAAGCAGTGGCCAAGATCACCGCTACAGTCCATGGTTTGCGTTAAGGAGGTAAGAGGTGAGGTGATGGCCAAAGAATAGGCGGTTCAGTTTAGAGGAGTCCATGTGTTTTGTGTGACGTTGTAAAGCCAACAACCTTCTGGGTCTGGTGGAAACACCTTAAGCGGCTTTGGTCGACCGCCCGCTTGAACGGTTTGCAAGAGGTAGCGTGACTGCAAACACCCCCATAAGAAATAGCACAAAGGCTATTTTCTTAAAACTCACATATTCATACTAATGGGAGCTATTATTATACCTTTTTTAACCCAGGTGAGCTACCTCCGCTTGGTGGAGCTTCCTGAATCACCGCCCCGCCCCCTCAACCCAAGAGAGGTATTGGGCGAAGCTTTCTAGACTACCACGGTGGCTCCCACCTCTTTTTAAAACAAGCGTTGAGGTCGCGGTCAATAGCAAAACCACAGTGGGGGAGTTAAAGATTCTTTCAAAGTTAAATTCTGGTTGATTCTACCGCACAAGAAACACTTGCGTGAAGAGTTGTAAGAGGGAACAGGAAAAACAAGTTTTCCTGTTTTTACAAACTGCCACTCAAGCACAGCTCTGAAAAAGAGGAGTCGTAGAGTCGAAGCCTCCTCTTCCTGGTTTCGCCTTTCTGGATTAAGCCTTGGACATCCAAATCCTCTAGCACTAAGAGGTCGTACTCCTGTGCAAGTAGCGCCCCGAGTTTAAAGAGTCACGCCTGAAATCCTTTAAGTGCTCGTGTTCTTTAGCAAGTCTTCGTTTTTAGCCAGTTTTTTGAAAGAAACTTTTTTCTTGACGCTCTGAAGCACCCTGACTCTATCAAGGGAGCGCTCAAGCGGTTTTGGGTTCTCAAGGAAGCGACCGTCCGACAAAGTGGCAAGTCTTGCTATCCCCAAGTCGACGCCTACCGCTTTTTTGGGTTTGCGTGTTTTCTCTGTCTGGGTTTCGACTTCTACCAAGAAACGTGGATTCGACCTGAAGGGTAAGCCTTCACGCACACTTGAGACACGCGGCTCAAAGGAAGATCCCTGTGTAGAATTAAAGTGAAGAAGCCGATTTTGCTCAGGTAGAGACGAGCTTTCCTCTTTTTGTTCTTCCTAAGACCAGCTTCCCTAATATCAGAAAGCCTCCAACCACTCTGAGGGTAAACCAAGCACAAAAACTTGTGAGGCTTCTTCACCCTGGGTTTGTTCGCAAGGCCGTCGAAGAATCTCTGACGCGCTTGGTAAACTAAGCCACCTGCTGGGTAACTTGGGAGTGTAACAACTGAAACTCAGGGTTTTGCTTTCTTAGGTCTAAAGCGAGTTGTCTCAACTCGTTTTTGCTCATCGTGCGTTTGTTTCTTTGGTACTCCTCTTGTTCAGCGTGTAGTGTTATAGAGTTTACACGCTACTTCGAGCTGGGTTTTCAACACGCGCTGGTCTTTGAAGTGCTCGGAAGCGGTAGGCTCACACGCACACGAGTGTTTTCTCTGCGTGTATTTACACCTTTGTGATCCCCGAGGTTTTGAAAAGTTTATAAGGCTCAAACGTGGTGGGACCATGAAGTTGAATTGGTAAATGCACGTTAACCCACCACGATGTTGATGACGCGTTGGTGAGTGTGGAAATCGTGCAAAACTCACAAACAATCCAAATTTAAAATATTCAGAGCATATACTTTATTTTAAATAGGCTTCGCACATTTTTTGAATCAAGCTTTTGTATAGTGACCTTAAATCGTTTATCGTTTTTACACCAAGCGTCAACCCAAGAATTCTGTGCACAGCTTCCCAGCTTCTTCCTTGTAGAGACTTTAAGATGAGTAGCCTTTCGTAGTCCTTTTCGATTTTAACTCTTTTTTGCTCGCTTGCGATAAAGTGCGCTTTCACAAGCGCGCGAATGGCGTCGCTCGCGCCTTCGTAAATCACCAAATCCTTTAAAAAAGACTCAAGTCTTAGCCGCTGAGAACCTTTGAACTCAGGTTTGACATCCACCTCACCATAAGTTTTAGAAAGAAGCATCCACGCTAGCTCGCTATCCATGTCAAAGTAGGAGTCGTAAAGCGACTCCAAAAATCTCAACCTGAACTCCTTGCTGAGCTCCACACACAGCTTTTGTGAAGCGATGCTTATAGGTTTGAGAACAACTGTGCTAAATTCACCCGAAACAGGATTTCTTCTTGCGCCGATAAGAATGGGGTAATATCCGTTCTTGAACCAAAACGAAAGAAGCCTGTGGTTCGCACCAAAAGACGAACCCAACCAGTCAAACCTTTTGAACTCTTCTTCTATTTTGGAAAGAAGGTGAGACCCAAATCCGCGGTTGTGTAGTTGTGCGTGAACCGCAATTCTCACTATCCTTAAGCCCTTGAGCTTGCCTAGAGCTTTAAGATGGGGATAGTAGCGCAAAATCATGCTCGGTATGAGCTGTCCTTTCAGGTCCTTCTTTTCAAGGAGTTTGAGCTGAGAATCACTCAAATCTCCTTCTGTGCAAACGTGCGCCGCAGCGATCACTTTTCCTTCTTGTGAAAAAAGCGTCCTCACTTCGTGGTTCGGGGAGTTGCCAAGAATCGCAAGGTCATCTGGCTTGTTCCTGTAATGCGTGGTGATGTACAACCCAATTAAATCTCGTAAAAGCTCGTCTTTCTCAAAAAGCTCGTCCCTGTTTAGCGCGCTATAAAGCGTTTCAATGGGTTTGATTTCCAAGCGTGTTAGACTGGGTTGCTCCGCATCGAGCACGAGAACATCGTAAAGCCAAGACTCAACTGGGTCGTTTGACGCATAGCGCACGGGCTCTTTCATTTCGATTTCTAACACGTTTGTTCGTTGCTTTTTCAACCTGTTCAAAAACAGAACAGAAAAGCCTCTTCCAGCGCCCTCGTAACCGTGCATCGTGGTCGAATAAACCGCCCTTTCAAATCTCTTCATAATACCAATAAGAATTGGAAGGGAAACACCCGCAGCTTCGTCCACGACTATCAAATCCGCCCTTTCTCTAAGCGCCACAAATGGCGACCTATAGTAAACCACAGAATTTTCGAGCTCCAAAGACACAACCGAATCTTCGCTTTTTGTGACCCTGAAATTCACGCCAAGCGCTTCAAGCGCCTTTTGGAGAAATTCGAAGAGTGTTTGAACGCTCGACCTTTCGGGAGCGGTGACCAGGTACTTTTGCCAAGGCGCGCTTTTCAAAAGCGCGGCAAGCGCAAGACCCAAAACCGCGGATTTTCCTCTGCCTCTGTCAGCTTTGATCACCATCGAAACGTTTTTGTTTAAAAGGTTTTCAAGAGCAAACAGGGTTTTTCTTTGATCGTTCGTCTTACACATTTCATAAATTTCTCTTGGAAAGATTTTTCCTTCAACCTTTTGTTGCTCTAACTTTTGTGGCTCAGGCCAAGCTGGTCCTATAGCCATATTGAGATTTGCGTCCACGTAAACTACTCCCGTCCTTCCTATGGTTTTTTTGAGAAGCCTTTTTTCAAATCTCTTTGAAACTTGCCCGATATCAAAAGGAGGTGCCACAAAAAATGAGTGGTAGAGGCTTTTCCAGCTCTCGAGCTCTTCAGGCGATGGACCAACGAGTAAAACCAGTCCTCCTCCTTTTACCAGCTCTACGACAACGCCTATGTCGTTAGGGCTCATGTGATTTGTCAAGTCAGCGATGAGCGAATCCCAAGTCGTTCCAAGAAGAGTGTTCACATCCTTAAACTGAAACTCCCGAAAATTCACCTTTGACTTCTTTACTTCATCCAGTAGTAGCGATGTGCTTTCGTCCGTGACATCCCTGTAAACCACTGCTATACACATTTGCGAGCAAAACTTTTCAAGAAGAGAAGACACGAAACCCTTTCCTAATGCAGTGTGTGCAACGTAAAAAAGGAGTCTGTGGTTTAGGCTTTTCGCTCTTAAAAACAGCTGCTCAACTTGTTCGATCAAAGTTCTACTCAACAAACACTGGGTGCTTTTGCTTGACAAACGTTCCTCTTCGCAAATCTTCCAAAGCTTGGATTATTTCTTCTTTTGTGTTCATCACGATTGGTCCGTACCATGCGATGGGCTCTCTTATAGGCCGCCCTGAGAACAAAAGGAGTCTTAAGCCCTTTTCTGACGCTCTGATCCACACGCTGTTTCCTTCTTGCGAATAAACAACCGCATTTCCCGCACCTATCGTCGCGCTTGCGTGGTCGTCAAAAGTGCCGCTTCCGCTCACCACGTACGCGATAACCGTGTAACCGTTCTTTACTTTAGTTGTGAATTCACCCTCTGGTGGCAGAACAACGTCGAAATAGCTCGGGTCTACACTTGCGCCAGCTTCCAAAACACCCTGAACACCTTTGAATTCACCCGCAACAACTTTTACCTTTCCGCCATGCTCCAATGGTTCCACGGGAACATTCTTACCCTTTATTCCTCTGTAGGTGGGTGTGCTCATCTTGGATTTCGCGGGTAGGTTTATCCAAAGCTGAAAGCCCACTACACTTGTGGGCAAACCCACGGTTTGCAAAAGGTCATATTCGTTCTTTTGGTCAAGTGGTCTTGGCATTTCTTGGTGAAAGATTCCGCTACCTGCGGTCATCCACTGTAGGTCATTCGGGTAAATCACACCTTTGTTCCCTTCGCTATCTTGGTGCTCAACCTTACCCTCGAGAAGATAAGTCACCGTTTCTATTCCCCTGTGAGGGTGCCACGGAAAACCCGCGATGTAATCCTCTACTTTGTTTGAGCCAAAGTGGTCGAGAAGAAGAAATGGGTCTGTGAACTTTGCGGTTGAGGTACCACCAAACACCCTTTTAAGTCTTACACCAGCGCCTTCAAGCGTTTCATAAGCCTTTAAAACCAAACCCACTTTTCTAGTACGCTCAAGCGTCATTGTGTCTCACGTATATATAGCAAAACTGTCATCAAAAAGCTTTTTGCCATTTAATGGCGTAATCACCACCCTAATCATCAAGTTTTAACCTTCCAGACCAAACCATAAGCTGTGTAAGCGTTTTCCAGTTTTGCGACTTCGCGTAAAGCTCGTCGAGAATCTTTTGCGCCTCATCTTTTCTTTTTACTCTGAGAAGCGATATCGCCCTCCAGTACTTTAGTTCGTCAAGCTCGGCAAATTTCACACTCTCTTCGTACGCTTTGAGCGACTCATCGTATTTGCCTTCTAGCAAAAGCTGTTCGCCTTTATCAGCCCATTCGTATGCTCTTTTCAGTTTTATGAGGCGTATGAGCTCCTCAACAGGGTTCGGATGATCCTCCACTCTCAATTCAAGAACACGACCCATCCAAGCGTTTGGGTAAACCGTGGGTTCGACTATAAGTATGGCGGCAGACTGGCTTCCTCTGATGTCACCTCCCGCTCGTTCTGCGGCCAAAAGAGTTTGCGCAAGCCTTTCGGCAAACGGCAGTGACAAATTCGCTTGATAAGCGTCCTTCATCGCGCCCCAGATCGTGTCATTTGACATAAGATTTGCTTGCACACTAAACCCTTCACCAGTTGCATGGCCTGCCCAAGGTATACACTCTTTACCCGTGTGCACCGCGACGTTGCCCCTAGAGTCAACCATAGCCACTTGTCTTAGCTCTCGCATGGGGTCAATCGAAAGTAGCGAGTTGAGCGCATCAGCGGCACTTTTTCCTGAGCTCATTAGTTCTAGACCCAAAGCACCATAGCTAGGTTCTGCGAAAGACTGTGTTGCCACAGCGCCCACTCCAGCGCGCGCCCAAGTGACTACAGAACCCACAGAAAAATAGTGAGACTGCACTGCAACACCCAATAGCCCCGTGGACTTGTCGCGCGCAACAATGGAATAAGTCATACACACTCTTTAAGAGAACTTCCTAATATCCTTTTGTTTGAGGTGAACAAAACAAAGGAGCGCCGAAAAAGCCGCAACCGCACACCAAGCGTAAAAAGGTTCAAAAAACTGCATGCTCGAAGGTCCTACAAAAGAAGAAAGGGAGCGACCTAGAGAGCTTGATGAGAAGTAGTAACCCTGATACCTTCCTCTGTTTCCCTCCTTAGAAAGTTGCGCCACGATCGTTTGCATGGGAACGGCAAGAAGAATTTCGCCCAGTGTGGAAACGACAACCGCGAGCTCCAGCTCAAAAAAGTTGTGAGAAAACGCGACCACCAAGTACGCCAAAGACGTGAGTAGCATCGCTATTGAAGGAGATAGGAAAAGCGATTTGTCGATTAGCTTCATAAGTGGTAGTTGTAACAAAACAATCTCAAGTCCGTTCGTGGTAAAAAGAAGTCCTATTTGAGAATTTGTCAAATGAACGTAACTTGCCGCATAAAGAGAAAGCGTGGTATAGGTATACCCATTCACAAAAAACGAAAGAAACACCACAACAAACAAAGAAAGGTGATTCGCTCCCTTTTTTTGTTCGAAAAATTCGATCTTTGGAACGTCACGCACACGGTAAAGCGCGAAAAAAGTTGCGAAAAGCGCGCAAAAAGAGCTAAACACGAACACATACGCGTAACCCAAAGAATCCGCAAGATAACCTCCTACAGCAGGACCAAAGCCAAATCCCAAGTTTCCTCCCATGGTCAGAAGTGAAAAGCCCTTGCTCATTTTCGCTCTTTCTTTTAGCGAGGCGATTAAAGAAGAAGTTGCGGGGTTCGAAAAACCGCGAAAAAGCGAAAAAACTGGGTAGAGAGTGACGAGAATGTAAACAGGTGACTTTGTGAAAATCA
>Ga0208006_100514_pt1 | contig 14116 bp, 9 predicted proteins | sample ECH_Bnyco_MetaG_FD_187131 | JGI IMG/M metagenome (GOLD analysis project Ga0208006, IMG submission 187131) | Hot spring microbial mat communities from Yellowstone National Park, Wyoming, USA - ECH_B nyco_MetaG (SPAdes) (version 2) | ecosystem: Environmental > Aquatic > Thermal springs > Hot...
GCCAAATTCCTCAGGAACCTCTCCAGGCCTATGGCCAAAAGGTACCTCTTCACGTCCCGATATGTCGGTACGTTTTAAAAATATTGAGCCGCGCCGGCCAACAATATTTATCCTCCGGATACCGGCGGCTTGTGGACAGTGGGGACGCGGCCGCCGATATCTTCGCCTGCGCGTTGGGCATAGCTCGTAGGTCCTCGACCGCATGAGGTACCTGCTGACGACGGTACAGGGGCTGGAGGACGTCGTCGTGGAGGAGGTGGTCGAGAGGCTCGGGGCGTCGTCGGCGCGTTCGGCCTACATGAGCGGCCGGGTGGTGGTGGAGGCCGACGTGGCTCCCTCCGCTCTGCTCGCGCTCCGCTCCGTGGAGAGATTCGGCGTTTTCCTAATCTCCGGCGCGTTCTCGGCGCTGGGGGATATAGCGGATGGGGTGAGGGCAGTCCTGCCCGAGGTGCTCTCCTACGTATCGCCCCACGTGACGGCCGGCGTCGCCTGCGAGAGGGCTGGGTCGCATCCGTTCACCTCCAGGGATGTGGAGTCGGCGGTGGGGTCCCTGCTGAAGGAGGCCGGGGTCGCCATAAGCCTGGTGGACCCCGACATCGAGCTCAACGTCGACGTGATAGGAGACGCCTACTACGTCTGGCTGACCTCGGCGAGGAGGTCCCTCAAGGATAGGCCCTACCGTAGGTATCAGCACTACGCGTCCCTCAACCCGGTGGTGGCCTACGCCATGGCCAGGCTGGCGCGGCTGAGGGACGGCGAGACGTTGTGCGACTTGACCTGCGGAGGGGGGACCATATGCCTGGAGGCCTCGTCGGTAGCCCGCGTCAGATGCATCTGCGTCGACGTGGCGCTAAGGCACGTCAAAGGCGCCCTCGAGAACCTCTCGGCGGCTGGCGCCGACGCGGACGTCCTGTGGTTCGACTCCACTAAGCTCCACAGGGCGCTCCGCCCGGTCTGCGACGCCTTCATCTTCAATCCCCCCTACGGCGTCCGCATCCCCGCCGATATCCACAAGCTTTATAGAGGGCTGGTGAGGACGATGGAGCTCCTGGCGAGGCCGGGGGCCCGGCTGGCGGTCGTGACCCCCAGGTGGCGGGCCTTCCTCAAGTATTTCCGCGGCGAGATCCTGGAGAGGCGGGTTATATACCAAGGAGGCATCTACAGCTCCATAATACTGGGAAGAGTTAAATAGGGGCCCGGCCGCCGTGGCGTGCTGGCGCTGGCGGCCTTCCTGGCGGCTGTAGCGCTGGTCATCTGGGGCACCTTGACGAGGAGGCTGGACGTGTCGATAACTCTGCCGCTGGGCGCTGTCCTCTACGGGGCGCTGGCCCTCGGCCCCTCGGCCGGCCGGGCCGCGCTGGCTGCGTTCAACTACTCCATGTTCGAGGTCCTCGCGTCGCTGGTGTTGGCCATGGCGCTCGGCTATCTGATGAGGTCCAGGAGGGAGGCGATAGCCAGCGGGCTGACTGCCGTGGGGCCTAGATTTGCGGCGTTCGCGATTCCGGCCGCAATAGGCCTCCTCCCCATGCCCGGCGGCGCCTACGTATCGGCCGTCGTCGCGGATCCCCTCTACAGATATATGGGTCTGGAGAGCGACGAAAGGACGTTCCTGAACTACTGGATGCGCCATATATGGGTGCCCGTGTGGCCCCTATTCCAGGGCGTGTTGATAACGTCGGCAGTCCTCTCCGAGCCCGTGACGAGGGTCGTATCGTGGTCTTGGCCAGCCAGCGTCGCGGCAGTCGCCGCCGGCATTGCCATCGGCGCCCCCCGCGTGAGGCGGACGCAGATGGGCGGAAGGCTGAGAGATGCGGCGGCGCTCTGGCCTCTCGCGGCCGTCGCCGCGTTGTCGTTCCTCTTGCCCATATATGCCGCCGTCGCCGTCACCCTCGCCGCGTTCACGCTGGCGTACAGAACGCCCGCGCGGGATGCGGCCGCCGCCTTCAGATATGCGCTGACGCCGCGGATAATCGCCATAATAATATCCTCCCTCGTCTTCTCCGAGTACATCAGGGAGAGCGGCTTTGGGCAAGCCCTCGCGGGTTATCTAGGCGGGGCCGCTCTGTTGGCGGTCTTCGCGGTGCCTCTGCTCATTGGGATAGCCACCGGCCTGGAGTTCACCTTCGCCGGGCTTGCGTTCCCCCCGCTGAGTCCGTTGCTTCACGGCTATAACCTATCCCTTGCATTTATGGGGGGCTTCCTGGGGGTCATGTTGAGCCCGGCCCACAGCTGCTTGGTGCTGACGCTCGACTACTACAAATCGGACGCGCGCAAGGTCTACGGACTTCTGGCGAGGGCCGCTGCCGTCGCGGCCGCGGTCGCCGCATCGCTGTACGCGGCGTTGGCCCCATTCTGAGAAAAGATTATATACACATGCCCGGATGCGTGCGGTGGGGAAATATGTAGCCGATATCTCCGTCATCCTGGACGGCTCGCTTAAGGAGGCCGTCATCTCCGGCAACATCAGGGGGACCCTCTTCCTCCTGGAGGAGGCCGTCGACTACCTGGAGCGGCTCGCCAGGCAAGGCGACGGCGTCGGGCTGGTGGGGGTCGAGGAGCTCAAGGACCTCAGGACCTCCCTGGAGAAGCTGGGGCTGTCGGAGCTGGTCCGCGTCGAGTACGTCCAGGCCGGGCGCCGCCAGGCCGAGCCGGAGGAGATGCCCTCCCTGGTCAGGAAGTTCGCGAGGGAGAACGGCGCCGTGGTGGTGACCAGCGACCCCTTCCTCAGGGACTCGGCCGCGGTTATGGGCTTGGACGTGATGTATCTGGGGCGGGAGCGGGGGCCGCTTCAGATCGAGCGCTTCTTCGAGAGGGACATAATGTCGGTGCACCTCAAGGAGGGGGCGCCGCCGCAAGCCAAGGCGGGGAGGCCCGGCAGCTGGCGTCTCGTCAAGCTCTCGGACGAGCCCATGTCGCGGGGGCAGCTGGAGTCCATCGTGCGCGAGCTCATCTCGGAGGCCGCCAAGGGCGGCGGAGGCACCAAGCTGGAGATAAGGAGGCCCCACTCCCTCATAGTGCAGCACAAGGATCTGCGCATAGTGGTCGCCTTTCCGCCCGTCTCGGACGGCCTGGAGATCACCGCCGTCAAGCCTCTGGTTAGGAGGTCCCTGGAGGACTACAACCTCGACCCCAAGGTGGTGGAGCGTCTGGAGAAGAGCGCAGAGGGTATACTCATATCGGGCCCGCCGGGCGCCGGCAAGACCACCTTCGCGCAGGCCCTCGCCGAGTTCTATCTGTCCAAGGGCAAGATCGTGAAGACCGTGGAGTCGCCTAGGGAGATGATCCTAAGCAGATCCATCACCCAGCTCTCCAAGAACTACGCCACCTCGGAGGAGATCCACGACCTCCTCCTCTTGTCGAGGCCCGACTACACCATATTCGATGAGATGAGGGACACGGCCGACTTCCAGCTGTACGTGGACCTCCGCCTGGCCGGCGTGGGGATGGTCGGCGTGGTCCACTCGACGTCGCCCATAGACGCCGTGCAGAGGTTCGTGAGGAGGGTAGAGCTCGGCATGATACCGTCTATAATAGACACCGTGATCTACATGAAGGACGGAGAGGTCAAGAAGGTCTACTCCCTCTCCATGACCGTCAAGGTGCCGGCGGGCATGAGGGAGGAGGACCTCTCCAGGCCGGTGGTCGTGGTCAAGGACTTCCTGACGGGCGAGCCTGAATATGAAATCTACGTATTCGGCGAGGAGACGTTCGTGGTGCCGTTGAGGCGCGGCGAGGGGAGGGCTCCCAGCAAGAAGTTGCTGTCGGCGGTGGTGTCGGCGCTCAAGCGCTACGTGCCGCCGCAGGAGATAAGGGTTGAGGAGGTCGACGGCGTGGTGGTGGTCAAGGTGCCCGAGGAGTACCTGGCTGTGGTGGCGTCCCGCGGCGCCGGCAAGCTCGACCGTCTGAGGAGAAGGTTTTCGGTGGACTTCAGAGTCGAGCCTCTGTGAGGCGAGGAGAATGGGAACTGCTCCGTCAATTGCTTTAAGGCCTCGACCATGATGTGACTCCCAGGCCCGCGGCTTGGGAATATGCTAAGCGGCCCACCAACCAGTGGAGGATCCCGACGTGGTTATGCTATAATCTCCCTTCTGTTGCGGAGCTAGCGACATGTTTAAAATGCTTGGGGATTAGTGATTAATTATGTGGATATTGAGAAATAACGAATTCTCGTATCTTGCAATTTCATTTCTAATTTCGTTTTCATTGCAATTAATGGGGGCCTATCTAATACTATGGTTTTATAGTATAGGGTTGTCTTTCGCGGAAATAGGTTTGGTCACTTCAATATATATGATTTTAACGTTGTTGGTAGATATACCGTCATCAGCGCTTGCAGATAAATATGGAAGACTTAAAATTTTCTCAATGGGTATATTAATTTACAGCATGGGATTAATTGGCCTATCAATTTCATCATCTCTATTTCCTGTGTTTTTATCCTATGGAATAATGGGTATAGGGTTAGGCATCTACTCAAATACCTTGGAAGCTTGGATTGTGGACTCTTTAAATTCACGCGAAAAGGTAGCCATACTCTTTTCAAGGCAACAGACGGTGAACGGGATCGCTGGGTTTTTGGGGAACGCGCTTGCCAGCGTCTTAGTGTTTTTATATCATAAGCTAAATTTTCCTATTTTGATGAGTGGGTTCATAATGTTATCAAGCATATTTATCGCATTATTTAGTAGAGATAATCGGGGAGGAAAGACGACGCTACCCACTCTAAAAATTATGAAGGAAGGTGGAAAATATGTATTAAGCAAAAGACCGTTGTTGGCTTTGTTAGTTTCCTCAATTTTTATGGTATTTCCGTTGGTGGCGTGGATGCAGTTTGTTTCGCCGTATGTAGTGAACATATTGGGATTTCCTCAGAGGTACTGGGGGTTTATCTTGTCAGCATATTTCTTAACGGTGGCTCTAGGCGGCTATATAAACGAGAAGTTATTGAAAAGAGTAAATTATAGGTTAATTACTATATTTTCGGTCTTTTTATTGTCGCTTTTAGTGTTGATGCTCTCGATCGACAACTTAACTTTGGTACTTCTCCTTCTATTTGGTTTGTCCTTAATTTATCCTATACGTTCATCAAATATCATCTCGTGGGAGAACGAGTTGATACCCAGCAATTACAGGGCCACCGCGCTCTCCTCTATTTCATTTATAATTAGAATAATGTATGTATTGGTTCCTCCGTTGGTAGGATATCTAATCGATGCCTATGGTTATAGTATTACATATATAACTGTAGGAATATTCTCGCTCATAGGAGTTATACCGTTGGTGATTGCATATGAAAGTGGGAAATGATCCAGTCCATGGGCCTCTAATCTGAGAGCGGTAAAACGTCGCTAAGGATCGCTATAACCGCCGAGGTTGACGGCGTAAGGCGAGACTACACCATCGCCTTCGGAGATATGGGAGAAACAACGATGCTTTGGGCTTCGCCGTAGCGAGGGCCGATGCGCCGGGAGGGAGACGCCGATGGGCCCTCCGCCCTCATAAAGGCTCCTACGGGCGAGGGGCCGGGATGCGCAGCATGGGAGACGGCGCGACGCCATCGGTACGCAACTAAGGGCGTCCGGAGGGCTTCGCGCGCCGTGCGGAGCTCGCGGACGCATCATGATGCGACCCGAGGAGACTGGCGGCGAGCCGGCGACGGCTTTTTAGCCCACTAGCCTACCTTCCGGTCCAGCCCGGCCTCGGCACGAGGGCAAGCCCATAGCGCCCCGTGAGGTTAGGATGGGGCTCCGCCGACCTCACCTCTGGAAATATATGCGGTCTATCTAAAGGTGGGGGCGTTGCGGGAGATGGAGGCCATCACCTCCGTCGACTGGACAGAAAAGCCGAATGGCTCGGCTTGTATGATCGAAACCAATATATAATACCCCGCACTCCCCCATGTGGACGCCGACCAGTATTATCAGTACTACGAGGAGAGGACCCCCACGGGCATTTGGTACATCGATCAGCTCCTCGGGGGCGGCTTCAAGAGGGGCGAGATCTACCTGATAGCCGGCGAGGCGGGTCAGGGCAAGACCATCTTCAGCCTTCAATTCCTCAAGACAGGCGCTGAGCTTTACGACGAGCCCGGCCTCTATATCACTGTGGATGAACCCTCCGAGGATGTCAAGAGGGGGGTCAAGTCCTCCTTGGGCTGGGACCTCGACGCGTTCGAGGAGCAGCAGAAGCTCATCTTCGTGGATCTCAGGACCCACTTCAAGGCCTATTCCCAAAGCGAGAAGGTCGTGGCGGACCCGCGGGAGATAGCGAAGGTCATCATGGACAACGTGAAGAAGTTCGGCATCAGGAGGCTCGTGGTGGATCCCATAGCGCCTCTTTTGATAACTTCCCACACGGACGTCCTCTGGGTCAGGGAATACATGAGGGAGCTGGTGTTCCAGCTCAGGAGGCTCAGGGACGTCACGACGGTCATGACCTCCGAGATCCCCACCGGCGAGAACAAGATAAGCAGATTCGGCGTGGAGGAGTATCTGGCCGGCGGAGTCATCAAGCTGGAGCTACAGGAGTATAGGGGCTTCGTCTTCAGGGTTATGTTCATAAGGAAGATGCGGTGGACGGCCGTAAGGCCCCAGAAGCTCGTCTTCGAGATATATCCCCAGTACGGCATCTACGTCATAGACCGCCTGGAGAACTTCATGAAGTCCATAGACCGGTTCTACTTGGACGTAACGCAGCAATACGGACAACAGGAATACCAGCAGTACGCCCTCGCCAAATAGCCGGGACGCGGACCGCCCGCCGACGGGGCCTACAGACCCACGCCCGGCCGGAGGACGCCAGACGCCGAGGATCCGATTTATATCGTCGCGGCGCGATCGAACACGGCGCTGTCTGCAGACTGAAACAGTATAGCCCATGGCGCCGGGGGTGGGATTTCTGGGCGGCTCGGCCTGAACCCACGCCCCCTTGCGGGGACGGACTCTCCGCCGCGCGATAGCAGGCCCGCGCCTTGGACCAGCTCGGCCACCCCGGCTGGGCCACGCCAGCGCCGAGGTATTTAACGTTTTCTCTGCCGGCTTGCGTCGAAGCCGGACGTCGCCTCTCAGCGACGGCGTCCAGGCGCGCGGATCGGCCTTGTCGCCACAGGATAAAAACTTTCGCCAACCCCCACTGAGCCTCCCGTGAGCTGACTCTATTTAAATTCTGGAGATAATCTTCCCGTGTTCGGTCTCGCTTTTTCCCCTAATGGCCTGGCCTCTGCCGAGGTATGAAGATAGGGTACGTGATAGCTGGTTCGACCCCCACGGAGTTTCTTGCGACCCTAGACCCCGAGCGGCCCATAAGGCTGTACGAATACGTGGCTGTGGACAGCGTGGAGATCCCGCCCGACGTGGAGGAGGCGGTCCAGGTTAGGCTTGTGGGCCAGATAGTTAAGATGATCCGGGACCCCTACCAGCTCAAGAGGGACATCCCTCTCTACAACGTGGTGGAGGGGGTTTCCCACGACCTGCTGGAGGTCCAGATCGCCAAGGTCAAGATCTTGGGCTATTTCTGGAACGGCGAGATACATATGCCGAAACTGCCGCCGCGGATCGGCGCCCCGGTCTATCTGGCCCGGGACGACGAGGTGGCCGAGCTCTACGGCTCCGGCGAGCTCTGCGTCGGGCGCCTCTCGGCGAGGCCCCTCGACATCTGCCTCGACGTCGAGGGGCTGAAGCGGCACGTGGCGGTCATAGCCGCCACGGGTAGCGGCAAGACGTGGTTCTCCGTGGTGCTGATAGAGGAGCTCCTCAAGAGGGGCGCCTCAGTGGTCGTCCTGGATCCCCACGGCGAGTACGTGGCCGCTAGAGACACGGCGCAACGGCTCGGCGGCGTCGGCGCCTTGACCGTCAAGGTGTCCGGCCACCACGCCGGCGACGTCATGTACAGAATAGGCGTGCTCGACATGGACCCCGACGACCTGGCCGACGCGGCCGGGGTTCCGCCTAAGGCCACCAAGATAAGGTACTCCATATACCTCGCCCACGCGCTCGCCAAGGCCGCCTACGAGGCCGGCGCGAGGAGGATGGGGCCTAGGGGTCTCACCGCCATACTCTCGGCGGCTCTGCGCGGCGACCAGAACCTGAGGAGGTCGTTGAAGCAGTGGGGAGTCGACGGCGAGAAGATCGACGAGAAGGTAAACGAGCTGGCGGAGCTGGCCAAGAAGGACCAGCACTCTATCTTCAGCGCGGCGGCCTACCTGAGGAGGCTCGCGAGGCTCGGCGTCTTTGCCGCCAAGACCACGCCGCTGGGCAAAATAATGGCCGACCTCACGGTGGTGAACCTCGCGGGCGTTGGCGACGAGATCCAGGACTACGTCGCGTGGCACATGTTGACGCGGATCTTCAGGGCCAGGGTGAGGCACGTGAGGGGTCTGCCGGGCGTGAAGCTCGAGAAGCCCGTGGTCGTCGTGGTCGAGGAGGCCCATAGGTTCGCCCCGCCCAAATCGGCCAGGAGGACTAGGTCCTACGAGGCGGTCTCGCGGATAGCCGCCGAGGGCAGAAAATTCGGCGTCTATCTCGTGGTGGTGACCCAGAGGCCCTCCAGGGTCGACCCCGACGTGATGAGCCAGATGCAGTCCCAAGTGATCATGAGGATCGTCAACCCGAAGGACCAAGAGGCGGTAAGGGACAGCAGCGAGCAATTGGCGCAGGACTATCTGGACAACCTACCGGGCCTCGACAGAGGAGAGGCAGTCGTGCTGGGGCCCATCGTCAAGCTGCCCGCCGTGATTAGGCTTAGGGACAGGCTGCTGGACTACGGCGGCGCCGACATATCTCTGGTCGAGGCCTGGCGCAGACAGGATGTCGACGTAGCTACAATCTGGACGCGGATATTCAGATCTCCGCCGCCCCCTTCGGCGGCGCTTGCGGCGTCCAGAATATCGGTGAAGTCCGCGGAGCAAGACGGCGGCGTGTGGAAGGCTGTTACCTCAGACGGCGCGCACGTGGAGCTCTCCATAGAGTCGGGCTACGCCAAGTGCAGTCTCTGCGGCTCCTCCGGCTGCGCCCACGTCTATAGGGTCCTCTCCGAGGTGGTCAAGGTGAGGAGGGCGGCATGAAGATAGCCCACATAAGCGACGCGCACCTGGGCCGCCAGCAGTACCACCTGCCCGAGAGGGAGGAGGACTACTTCCAGGCCTTCGCCGAGGCCCTCAGACTGGCCAAGGGCGCAGACGCCGTGGTGATCACGGGCGACCTCATGGACACGAGGAGGCCCTCCACGAGAACCCTCCTGAGGCTCCTCGACATACTCGGCGAGTCCGGCCTCGCGGTATACGCCGTCGGGGGCAACCACGACTACAGCCACCTGAGGCCCGAGGAGACGCCGCTCCGCATATTGGACAAAGTAGGCGCCGTGAGGCTGCTCTGCTTCCAGGAGGCCGATCTGGGGGGCGTCTGGCTCTACGGGGCCTGCGCTACCCCGAGGTCCAGATCTGAGGAATACAGGGAGAGGGTGCTCTCGGCGAGGCCCGGCTCGGTCCTGGCCATACATCAAGCCATCGAGGGCGTCAAGGCGAGGTACCCCTCGGCCGTGGACGAATACACCATGCCGTCAGCCGTCTTCTCAGGCGTCAAGGCGTTGCACATAGCCGCCGGCCACGTGCACGACCACGGGGTCAGACATCCGATAGGCGCGCTCTGGGCCGGCTCGCTCGAGATATGGGACTCCGCAGAGTTCGAGACCTGGGACTGGAGGAGGGGCAGATGGGACCTCTACCAGGAGGCGGCCCCGAAGGGCTTCTACGTCATAGACGTCGCGGGCCGGTCGGCCTCCGCCAGGGAGGTGTTGCTGAGGCCTAGGCGCAGGATGGTCAAGCTGAGGATATTCCTGGAGGAGGAGAAAGACGTCGAGGCGGCTCTGGAGGAGGCCTCGGCGAGGTTCGACGCGCCCGGCGCCGTGGTGAAGGTGGAGCTCTACGGCGAGTTGCGGGACGACTTGAGGCCGTCGCGCCACGCGGCGGCGTTCTCCCGGGCCCTGTACGTGGACGTGGTGGATAGGACCAGGAAGCCCGGCCGCGCCGTGGTTAGGGTCGGCTCGGCCTACGAGACCATAGAGCGGCTTCTGCGGGAGAGGCTAGGGGCCGGGGCAGACGCCGTGGTGAAGGCTCTGGCGTACGCGAGGGATGGGGACCGAGCCGCCGCGAGGAAGGTGCTGGAGGAGTGGCTCTATGCTGAGGTCGATCGAGCTTAGGAACTTCAAGGCGCACGAGGAGCTGGCGGCGGACTTCGTGGAGGGCGTCAACTTCATATACGGCCCCAACGGCGCGGGCAAGAGCAGCCTCCTCGAGGCTATCGCCGTGGCCCTCTACGGCTCCAAGTGGATCCAGAAGGTCAAGGCGCGATGGGCCGATCTGGTCAGGCGGGGGGCCGCCGAGGCCTCGATCCAGCTGGCCTTCGTGGGGATCGACGGCGTGGAGTACGTCGTGGCGCGGAGGTTCGGGCAGTCCGGCTCCATATCCTCCGGCACCTATCTGCTCGCCGACGGGAAGCCGGCCGCCAGAGGGGACCAGGACGTCACGGCGGCTATCGCCAAGGCCCTAGGGCTGGGCGTCGAGGAGTTCGCCAACCTGGCCTACATAAGGCAGGGGGAGCTTAGGAGGATACTGGCGGAGCCCGACTACATAGACAGGCTGTTTCGCCTCGACGAGTTCGACTGGCTGGACGAGGTATTGAGGGACGTCCTGTCCGACGTGTCCAGAAGGAGGGAGAGGGCCTCCGGCAGGCTGGAGGAGCTGGGGAGGAGGGCCGAGGATCTGTCCAAGAGGGCGGTTGAGCTCGAGGCGCAGTCGGCGGAGGCGAGGAGGGAGGCGGAGGGCCTGGCCCAGTACTTCCAGCTCTACAAGAAGGCCGAGGAGGAGCTCGGCGGCTTGAGGGAGCGCGCGGCCGCCCTGGAGCAGGAGGCCAAATCCCTCGAGTCCCTCGTGGAGCGGCTCGAGGAGGAGCTCGTGGAGCTCGACGTGGAGCTGGACAGGAAGTCTGAGGAGTTGAAGGAGCTGGAGAGGCTCGAGGGGGAGCTGGCCTCGTTGCCCCGGCCGGACCCCGCCGTGGAGGCCAGATACTACGAGGCCAAGAGGGTGGTCGACCTGCTGGCCGCCGCCGATCTGAAGAGGGCCAGGTCGTTCAGGCCGGAGGAGCTGGAGGCGGCCCGCAGAGAGGTGGAGGAGCTGAAGGCCAGGAGGGCCGACGTTCTGGCTAAGCTCGGGCTCGCCAGGGAGGTCCTGAAGGTGGCCGGCAGAGCATCCGGCGGGAGGTGCCCCGTCTGCGGAGGCCCGCTCACCGAGGAGACCGTCAGGAGGCATGAGGAGGAGGCCAAGGCGCTCGAGGAGGAGCTCAGGAGGGTCGAGGCGAGGATCTACGAGGCCGAGTCGGCGGTGAGGAGGCTCGAGAGGGATAGAGAGGAGTATCTCAAGGTCAAGGACTACCTGTCGGTGGACTTGGCCGAGGCCAGGCGGAGGCTGGAGGAGCTCAAGAGGCTCTACGAGGCGCAGAGAGACCTCGAGAGGAGGAGGGCCGAGATCTCGGCGAGGCTGGCCGCCAGGGATAGGATCGAGCGCGAGCTGAGGGGGCTCGAGGCCAGGAGGGCCGAGGTCGAGAGGAGGCTCGGCGAGGCCAGGCGGAGGCTGGAGGAGGTAGAGGGCCAGCTCTCCGCCTTGAGGCCCAGGCTGGCTGAGCTGGGCAAGTCGTACGAGGAGCTGAGGGCCAAGGCGGAGGCGTACCTAAAGGCGGCGTCGAGGGCTGAGGAGCTCGCGAGGCAGCTGGGCTCCGTCAAGGCGGAGCTCGAGCGGGTCTCCAAGGAGCTCGAGGCCGCCAGGGCCGAGGCCGAGAGGCACGGGAGGGCCGAGGAGAGGGGGAAGGCCGCAAGATCCGCGTTGAGGGACGTCAAGCCTGTGGCGAGACGTATATTGATAGAGTCGGTCAACGCCGAGCTCAACGGGGTTTTCCTCAAGCTTAGACACAATGAGTCCCTCCGCTCCGCGGAGCTTGCCCAGATAGACGACAGGTACTACGTCGTCGTGTCGAGATCCGACGGGCAGAGGTTCCGCCACACCGAGCTCTCGCTCGGCGAGGCCAACCTGGCCGCCCTCGCGCTTAGGGTCGCGCTTGCGAGGGCCCTGCTGGGAAGGCCGCCGTTCTTAATACTCGACGAGCCCACGGAACATCTAGACGAAACCCACAGGAGGAGGATAGTGGAGCTCGTCAGGGATCTCGCCATAGACGTCAAGACGGTCCTCGTGACCTCGCACCTAGGCGAGTTCGAGGAGGTCGCCGACAGGCGCATAGACCTCTGACCGCGCAAGGCCTCCCACCTCCTCTCGCCCCAGGGGCTCCTTTAGGGTAGCTCATCGGCGCCCTCCTGCGGCCGAGCTCATGGAGCCGCCTAGGCCGGCACCACAGCCGTACGAGCACATGGGGGCTGAAGATGCGCCTAAATGCAGGCCTAAGGACCCTCTCCTCTCCACCGGGGGCGAGGCCTTTGAAGGCCTTGTAGCTAAGGGCGCCCCACCGTTGCGGAGGAGGCGAGGCGGGCCCCGCTGGAGCATCCGAAGACACTTGTCGAGGTGCTGACCGCCGGACCCCAGATAATGGCGGTTGTTGAACGCCATAGCTACGCCAGACCGCCCATTGCGGCCGTCCCAGGCCGGTGGTCGCGGAGGCTTAGGGGCATGCTAAAGCGTTGTCTAAGCCTTCGTATATTACATAGCGTCTGCACCTCCGCAAAGGGAGCTGTGTCCCGTCTGAGGCCCTTGCCACGTGATTCTGATTAGACCTCCTCCCAGCTCCAGGGGCGTGGACTCGGCGGAGAAGCCGCGTCGGTTATGGCCCTGCCGCGGACTGTCGAGACATTCCTTTGCTATTAACTATTTAAAGGGATTCCGCACCTCTTCGTCATGAGCTTCGGCAGGCCGCCCAACGGCGTCTACTTCCTCAAGACCGGAGTGGAGCTGAGGGCCTTCATCAACTTGCTTAGGAAGTTCAGGGGATACGCCACGACGCTCATAACGCTCTACATCAACGGCGAGAGGCCGATGCCTGACGTCCTGGCTCTGCTGAGGAGCGAGTGGTCGACCGCCTCCAACATAAAGGACAAGACCACGCGGACGCACGTGCAGGACACCCTCGAGAGGATCGTCAACAACTTGAAGGGGGAGGCCAAGGCGCCTGAGAACGGCATGGCCGTGTTCGCCGGATTCCACATGATCAACCCCGGCAACTACGAGTGGGTGTACTACGTCGTCGTGCCGCCGCAGCCCGTCTACACCTTCAAGTACATATGCGACACGGCGTTCCACACGGAGCTCCTCGAGGACATGATAAAATCGAGCGTGGCCTACGGCATAATAGTCGTCGAGAGGGGGGAGGCGGTGCTGGCGGTGCTGAGGGGCGGCCAGTACGAGGTGCTCAAGACCGTCCAGTTCTTCGTCCCCGGGAAGCACAGCGCCGGCGGCCAGTCGGCCAACCGCTACAAGCGACAGACGGAGCATCTGGCCGAGGTGTTCTACAAGCTGGTGGCGGAGGAGGCCAACAGGGCCTTTCTCTCCATGCCAGGCCTCAAGGGCCTGATCGTGGCGGGGCCCGGCCCGACCAAGGAGGACTTCCTGGAGGAGGGGGGGCTCGACTACCGGCTACGCGACAAGGTGCTGGCCGTGGTCTCGGCCTGTTGCGCCAACGAGTACGGCGTCAAGGAGGCCATTATGAACTCGCAGGAGCAGCTGAAGGAGACCGAGTACGTCAAGGCCAAGGAGCTCATGGACAGGGTGATGTACTATGCGGTGAAGAAGAGCGAGTACATGGTCTACGGCAAGGAGAACGTCGTCAGGGCTATGGACATGGGCATAGCTGAGGTCGTCGTCGTGGCCGAGGAGCTCGGGGAGGACGAGGTGCTCGACATAGTCATGAGGGGCGACTCGAAGGGGGTGAAGGTCGAGATCGTGCCGAGGGGCGTGGAGGAGGGGAAAACCCTAGTGCAAGCCTTCGGCGGGTACGTGGCCCTCCTCAACACGCCGGCCTGGGTCCTCGAACAGCAGACCGTCGCCGCTCGCTGAGTCCGCCGGAGGGGGCTGAGAGGGGGCGCCTGCCCGCGAGGCGGCCCTATACGCAGACATCTCGGCCAC
>Ga0208006_100528_pt1 | contig 13921 bp, 17 predicted proteins | sample ECH_Bnyco_MetaG_FD_187131 | JGI IMG/M metagenome (GOLD analysis project Ga0208006, IMG submission 187131) | Hot spring microbial mat communities from Yellowstone National Park, Wyoming, USA - ECH_B nyco_MetaG (SPAdes) (version 2) | ecosystem: Environmental > Aquatic > Thermal springs > Hot...
TCAGAAGCCCCCTCCATGTCCTTATCCACCTCCTCAAGCTCCCTCCTCCTCACCTCTCTTTCCACCGCTTCCCTTATCAGGGGGCCAACTTGGATACCATACTTCCTCAGTTTCTCTTTAAGGTCAAATGGGATCTTAGCGGAAACAGTTGCGTACCTAGCCACGTATCCTATTATTCGTTTACCGGTATAAGGTTTACTGCGAATGGTAGTGTGTTAAGCAATTGTTAATCGGTCAGAAAACATTAAGCCGGAACTTTAGTAGAGGTGTTTGATGATCTATGACAAACACCTCTGTGGATTGCATAGAAAGGAAAGATAAAAGGATTTGGAGAAAGTACAACCCCTCCCTTGTCAAGAGGATAGATGTGCTAATAGACACATCCTTTCTAAACACATGGATGAATGATCTTGAAAGGGAGAATGAAGGGAAAGTGGGAAGGCCCTATGAGTATCCAGAGGAGTTCTTCCTCTTCCCGTCCAAAATAAGGTCGCTGTGGAATGTCCCATTCAGGGAGCTTGAAGCATTTGTAAGGAAACTTTCTGAACTCACTGGGAAGCTCCGTCCATTAAGCTACGTTGCCATATTCCATAGAATTAGAAGCATTCCCGTATACGGCATCCTGGATGAGATAAACAGGAGTTCAAGAGAAGGAATGACTGTCATAATAGACTCATCAGGCTTCAAGATCACAGAGAGTGAGGGGAGACTGGTTGTCCTCCAAGTGGAATATGAAGAGAAAAGGGTGGATAAAGAAAGATGCGTGTGGCAATAGATGGAGATTCCATGAATGTTATCTCATTATCAATAACGGATGAGCATTCCCATCCATGACACAACAGAATTCAGAAAGATTCTCAGCCCCATAGCCAACAAATCAAAGATCGTCTATGGGGATGGAGCTTATGACTCACTCAAAGAAAGAGCAACTTCAACTTTCTCCATAGCAGGGGAATTGATGCAGTTATTCCACCAAGGCAAGGGAGAATTCTTCAACATTATCAAGAGGTTCTCCATATAGGGCTAAGATAGTCAGAAAGAAGAATAAGAAATATCGGTAGGGATCAATGGAAGAAGGAGGGAGGTGAATTACCCAAAAAGATGGAGAGGGCGGTGGAGATATTCTTCTCCGCATTGAAAAGAGTTGTTGGTGAAACAATAATGGCAAGGAAGCTGAGATATCAGATCCATGAAGCTGTAATGAAGATATACTGCTATTTCCTCCTCTCTCAGAAAGAACACGGTGGTGAGCTAGATAATCTTAAAATTAATTACTTAACACACTAGTTTGGGACTAATCCTTTTTAAACTATGGTGTGGGTTATTGGAGTAAAATATCTTGCATGTTTGGTGCTTCGTTGTACTTTGATTTCTTGGGGGATGCCTGATGGCGGTTTGATTGTAGCTGTAGACTACTCTATTTGGATTCATGGAGACGCCGTTACGGGTAAGTTCGTGTGTTTTCTTTTCTATTCTATTTTGGTCTCTGCAGTAGCATAGTGTTGTAAGTCTGTATCCACGATTTTTTTGATTATGTATTCTGCTGGGACAGAGCTGTTTAGTAGATATCTAAAGAGTAAGCTAAATGCTTCGGCGAAGGTTCTGTCGTTCGTATATATGTATATGTCTTGGGCTAGGCGTGATGAGGAGTCATCACGGTAATTTGTTGAGAGTATGGTTTCTATTCCGTCAACAACTTGGAAACTGATTCTGACTTCGGGAAGATGGTATATTGTTGAGAAGCTTGCAAAAGCTTTTGCTTGGAGGAGATTTTTAGGTGTGATTGTACTTATGCTGATTAATTTAACGCCACTATTCACCTTTTGTCTGTAGATGTCTATTAGACCATAAGATTGTGTTCTTTTTAGTGCATTGGCGGTATGTACCCTTAATATGTAAGATCGGGCTTTGGTTATTGAAGACATTAAGTCCTTGAGAAAGTTTTCTCTACCCTTATTTAATCGATATTGTGGCTCTTCTTGACCTACGACACTAAGATTCTTTAGCTCTTTTTCTATTTTTCGGCTTATGGGATCAATCTTTGTCTCCATCTTCTTGAGTTGTTCCTTGTAGTGCAGGATTCTATAAGTTAGCGATTCGCGTACGCTCTTCGCGGAGTAAATCACTGGGTCACCGAGTAAGATTGTAACAAACCCTTTATTAAGTAGGGCTTTAAGTGTACGGTATACTTGTGTTCTTTCTATTCCTAAAGTTCGGGAGAGGGTTCCAGCGGATTGTGGTCCAAGTTTTATCAAATTCACATATACGCGTGCTTCGGTGGGCGTCAACCCATACTGTAAAAATTCCTCAATTATGTTACTTTTCAAAACCAGTTGGTTGCATTTTGTGACACTCATTAATATAAATTTAACTTTGCGGTGGATAATGCTTGTGATGTGGCAGTGTATGATGTGATTGTTGTTGGGGGTGGGGTTATAGGTTTGAGTATCATATCTCAGCTTGCTGAGAAGGAGAAGGGCTCGTATGCCTTGTATGAAAAAGGCTTGATTGGATGGGGGGCCACATATAAGTCGGCTGCACTGGTGAGGACGCATTATACGGAGGAAATAGCGGTTAGGGTGGCTGTTAGGTCATTGGAGTTTTTTAAAAAGAAGAAGGTTGAGACAGGGTTCAATCAGGTTGGTTTCATGGTTGGCGTCGGCTCAAAGGATGCTGACACGCTTAGGGAAGTTACACGGATGATGCGTAACGCTGGGTCTAATGTAAGATACTCTAGCAATCCTAGTGAACTAGAAAGTGTAGATAGGTTTATTGATCACAAGATTTACGCGGCCTTTGCATTCGAGGAAGAGGCTGGATATGCTGATCCAATCAAGACTGTAAATTATTTTAGGCGTACGGCAGAGGCTAACGGAGTAGAAATATTCCCGAGAAGGAGTGTCGATAAGCTGGTTGTCGACGGTGGGAGTATAACTGGCGTAAAGGTTGACGGTGATTTGGTCAGGGCTGATAGGGTTGTTATCGCCGCGGGTGCTTGGTCGGTTGATTTGGCTAGGGGGGTTGGAGACGAGCTCCCCATAAGGCCGAGGAGGTCGCCCGTTCTGTTGACTCGGGGACCTTATGGCTTTGGCAGAGATCACCCGGCGTTTTACGATATGGTGAGCGGTGTTTACGGTAGGCCTTACGCAGATGATGTTTTGCTTGCTGGCCCTGGACTGCTGGCGGGGGCGGCTTCTGCTACTGGTCAGTTAAAGAGGGTTGTGAATAATATGATGAAGCCGCAGGGTGGTTACAAACTGACACCGGATAGTTATAATGGGTCTTTGTTTCCCGATGAGGCAGAGTTTATATATCAAGCGGTTTCGAAGACATTTCCAGCTCTAAAAGAAGGATACCCGATGTTCGGTTGGGCTGGTATAATCGATGATTGTAGTGATGGATACGAAATATTGGGTGAATCATTGACGACTGATGGGCTTTTTTATGCTGTGGGGTTTAGTGGGCATGGTTTCAAGGAAGCGCCAGCTGTTGGTGAATATATATGCGATAAGGTGTTGGATAGGAAACCAGAGTTGGATTTGTCGGTTTATTCATTAGGTCGCTTTAAGGAGGGGCGGCCGATTGTTCCTGGGTATACATATTTAGGGGGTGCCTAGTTCCGATGTCTAGCAGCTTGTTAAAGCTGGTTAATTGTTCTCTTATCGATGTCGAAAGGGGAGGTGTAAAGAATAATGCGGTTATCGTGGTAGTGGATGGTATAATTCGTTTTGTGGGTTCTGAAAGTGAAGCTCAAAGATATGGTGAGGGGGCTTTGTATGATGCTAAGAATAACTATGTTTTGCCTGGCCTCTGCGATCTGCATACTCATATAGCTTTCGATGGAACGCCTTATGCTTGGAGTATGAACTCCCTATTCAAGGAGAAGACAGCTTTCAGAGCGGTTAAGGCTGTATGGGAAGCGTACAAACATCTGAGAAGTGGGTTTACCACAATTAGAGATTTAGGTTCGATGGATTATATTGATATTGGCGTAAGGGAGGCTATTATTAAGGGGTTGGTTGTTGGTCCAAACATCTATACGTCAGGGAAAGCACTTTCGATGACTGGTGGTCACGGTGACTTATGGGTTCGGGATGATGTAAGTGGTCCGACGTTTGGGCTAATAGTTAACGGAGTGGAGAGTGTGCGGTTTGCCACTAGGATGCTTGTTAGGCAGGGTGCAGATTGGATTAAAGTTTTGGGGACAGGTGGCGTGGCTTCTGAGGGTGATTACCCTGATTCTCCACAGTTTACGAGAGAGGAGTTATTAGCTGTAGCATATGAGGCGCACGCCGCGAAGAGGAAGGTTGCGGTTCACGCTCACGGGCCGGCTGGGATACAGTTAGCACTTGAATCCGGAGCAGATACCATAGAGCATGGTTCGATGCTGGCTGAACAACCTGAACTAGCCTTGGAGATGGCTAGGAAGAATGCAGCATTGGTACCTACGCTGAGTGTTACAAGCGCTGTTGTGAGTAGGGGTGCCGCGGAAGGATTGCCCGAATACGCGATCAGGAAGACGGAGGGAGTAATAGATCTACAAAGGAAGAGTGTAAAGCTCGCTCGTGAGAACGGGGTTTTAATTGGACTGGGGACAGACGCTGGCTATATGCAAAGACACGGTGAGAGCGCTTCTGAGCTTGATTTGCTCGTAAAAAGTGGTTTATCCCCCTTAGAAGCGATTCGGGCAGGGACAATTAACGCGGCTAAAATATTAGGCAATCCCCTTATAGGAAATATAAAGGAAGGGTGTTTGGCTGATATTATTGTTGTTAAATCCAATCCTTTAGAGGATATTGCAAAGTTGAAGGATGAATCGTCCATAATTGATGTCTTCAAGGGCGGCAAACGGATTAGCAGGGAAAGGGGGCCAACTGAGTAACGGTGGTGACTCTGCTTGAGTAAACAATCGGTTGTGAATGCGGTTGGTCGACTCGAAAGGCTACCGGTTACTCCGTATACGTATTTGATTTTGGCGCTTGTAGGCATCGGTTTCACTGTTGAGACTATGGACACGACGTTTACAGGGCTCATTAGTGATATTCTGCGAACGGATTGGCACCTGAGTTTAGGGGAGGTCGGTTTGCTAGGTAGTTCTGGTCCTATAGGTTACCTTTTCGGTGCGGGTATTGGTGGTGGTCTAAGTGATAAATTCGGTAGGCGTAACGTATTCTTATGGACACTCGTTGGGTTGAGTATTTTCTCGGCGCTTAGGGCCCTAACACCTCACGGCGACTGGCCTTTGCTCGGATTCCTCACCGCAGTGTCTTGGTTCTTTTCTGGTGCTGAAACCGCCGTTGGCACGATATATATGAATGAGCTGGCGCCTACTGCTAAACGGGGGAGGCTAACTGGATGGGCGACTGGTTCGTACGCTTTCGGCTTGGTATTAGGCACGGCTCTCTCGCTTACCTTGCCGTATGTTGGATGGAGGGGATTATTACTGTATACTGGCGTTACTGCTCTTACGGGCGCAATCTTTAGACCCTTTTTACCCGAGTCGCCCAGATGGCTCGAGGCAAAGGGACTGTATGATAAAGCGGAGAAAAGCCTTGAAAAATTAGAGTCCGCAACGTTAAAATATGTAGGTACTCTGCCTCCAGCCTCCATTATAGAGGTGCAGCCGCAAAAGCAAGTTCCCTTCTTTCTGCTTTTTTCTAATCAATTTAGGAAGAGAACCATAATGAGCTGGATAGCGTTTTTCGGGCAGACTGCGGCTTACTACGGGTTCTATACATGGATCTATGTACTTCTCAGCCTTAAAGGGTATACGATAGAACACAGCATTGTTGTTGTTCTTATAGCGTATATTCTGGGCGCGCTTCCAGGAAATATGATTGCGCCTAGATTGGCTGATACAAGGTTAGGTAGGAAGAGAACTGTCTATATATATTTGGTGGGCGGTGCCCTTTCAGCGGTTGGGCTTGCTTTTGCACCCTCTGCGATCTACGTTGCGGTCTTCCTCACGCTTTTCGTTGGCTTTCTAAACGGGGCTTATCCTTCGATCTATCTCTATGTCGCTGAGCAATATCCTACACTTGCACGTAACACGGGCCTAGGTTCGGCGTCGGCTTTCTCACGGATCGGCGCAATCCTGATGCCAATAGTCTTTGCTAGTCTATATCCGATTGGGGGATTTGCGGGCGTATTTCTTTTAGCGGGTATAATGATGGCTATGGGTGGAGCGGTGATTTTTGCGTTCGGAACCGAAAGTCGAGGGGTTCTCTTAGAAAAGCTGTCGGAGAAGGATGTCAGTATTAAGGGTCCTTAAAGGACCCCAAAATTTTAGGTGAGTTATGGAGTGAACGAAAAAAGACTCGAATTCCAAGGTAAGTATTACGTAAACACTACTCTTGAAATAGCATGGCCAAAATTTTTTGATCCTGAGACGATAAAGAAGCTTTTTCCTTATGTCGAGTCACTTCAAGTCCTTGGTAGAGGAGCGTATTTTTTGACAATGAAAATGCCGGTATGGGGTTTACCAGGCGATATCTGGATGCGCGTTGATACATTAGACGTCGCTGAAAAGAAGAGGGTGGTTTACAGAGGCGTCGGAAGTGGGGTTGGTACTAGTTTTACAATAGAGCTGGTTCTTACTTTTAACGAAGTAGCTAATGGGTTTGAAGTTTTGTGGAAAGCCGATCTTAAACTTTCAGGTAGGATACTTAGCTTACCGGAAAAGGTAATTGAAAAAACCTCAAAAAGAATTATAGATAAAGTTGGGAGAAATTTGGGTGAACTGGCGAGGGGTGGCTGATATAATCATGCGGGAAGTTAACCCCACAATATCTTTTGGAGGCGATGTTAGAGTCGCAAAACCTTTACCAACACGTCTAAAAAATAGCGCACTAGGACTTTTTCAAGGCTCGAACGAAGTTGTGGTGAACTTGGAGGCACCTGCAACAGATGCGGCGTTACCCCAAAGCAGGAAATGGGCGGTATTGAAGCAGAGTCCAGCAGTTATTGGTCAACTCAAGACTGCGGGTGTCACGATTTTCCACTTGGCCAATAATCACATGATGGATTATGGTGCGAAAGGGCTTACGGACACTCTTCGCACGATTGACAGTGCGGGGGTTTCGCGAATAGGGGCGGGAGTAGACGCTGAGGAAGCTTTTCGCCCTGTCATTAAGACGTTACCGGGTGGTATCAGGGCTGGTTTCATCGGTGTCTCCTGTACTAACCCACCTGGCTCGGGTGCAACTAAGCTGTCACCTGGTGTTGCCGCTATTAATGTGCACAGTTGGTTTTATGTTGAAAACTCATTTTTACTTGAGAATCCAGGAACACCTCCAATCGTGGTTTCTAAGGTTAGCCAAAAAGACTTAAACTTTGTAGGTCGCTTGGTTCGATCAGTTAAGAATACGGTTGACTTTCTCGCGGTTACTGTACATTGGGGGGTTCCTTTCCAGGAATACGTGGTTGACTACCAAGTTGAACTAGGGCATGCACTCATTGACTGGGGGGCAGACTTAATAGTTGGTCACCATACTCACACTATCCAAGCCGTAGAGATGTACAAGAGTAAGCCAATATTTTACGGAATTGGACACTTAATGTTTACGCTCAAGGGCTATAGACGTACATTAAACAGCCCGATAAACCCGTTCCCACCAAACGTAGGTCATTGGGGAATGTCGCCCAGTAATCTTATAGTTAGTGTAAAATTCAGGGATAATATGCCAGCATATCGTATTCATTTTGCCTACTGCCAAAGTGATAACCCACCAATCTTGTTGACTGGTAGACAGTTGGTAGATGAATTCACTAAGTTACGAGTGATTTCAAAGAGATTTGGAGCCAATTTTGCGATGGAAGACGACGGAGCTGTAGATGTTCTGGCCAAGCATTAGTTTGGTTTAGGCGTAAGAGAGGGTATACTGATACGCGTTTATTAGATCTAACATAACGAAGGCCTTGATAACTTCGATAGTGTCTATAATAGTGTGATAGACAGGCTTCTTTATCCTATTTGCAAGGTATAGTGATACTGCATACTCTAGATAAGATCGTATTAAATCATTGGTTTCGTTTTATTTGCGGAAAAAATGCCTGATATGAGGATTGATTATCTCATATATCAACCGATTCCTAGCTTATAGGTGCAGTTGGGTTTGCTTTTAGCGCCTTAATCGTGATATAATTATAGTCTTTGTAGGCGTCGCATAGTTGGTTGACTATGTCTTTGAGGCTTATTTCAGCTACGTGTATTTCTCCAGAGCTTTTGCGGAATCTTCTCAGGGTGTCTAGTGCTTCAACCGTGATAAAGTATGGTGAGTGTGTCACGAGGATTAACTGTAGTCTGCTGTTTTGATTTGCCATGGTGGATGATGCGTACAGGTTTCGGGCTATGTGGCGTAGCCGGGTTGGATGCTGGTATAGTTCGGGTTCCTCTATCCCTAGGATTAGGGTTTTGTCCCCCTCTGTAAGCACATCGCCTAGGGATTGTGAGAGGGTCATGAGGAATGCTCTTTGCGCTCCGTGGCCAGCCTGGATTAGGTCTGTTTCGTAGCCATCTTCGACCAAGCCGACCTTTAGGCTTAAAGTGGTGAGTGGGTCGAACTCATCGGTGTTCCACTTTAATTTGACGCTCGTGTTCGGCGCGTAGTGGGGTAGGGTCTGGTTAATAGAGTTCTGTAACTTGTGAACTTCGAGTGTGTTTAGTTTCTCCTTGTATTCCTTCTTAACTTTGTCGTTAAGTTTGCGCAGTTCTGGGTTGTTTGTAATCTGTGAGCGGATGAGTGTGTCTACGAGTTCGCTGAACCAGCCTTTACCCTCCTCATCCGCTTCCTTAGCGGGGTCTTTGACTGCTGGTACAAATAAGAATTTGAGATATTTGTCGATTTTGCCTCCACCCACTTCTTTAAACCCGAAGAACTGGTGCTCGGATTGTGTTTCCTCGCATCTATCTGGATGTTCGTTCTCCCATCTTTCTAGCTCGGCTATAATCTCGTTTTTCTTCTTTGCCTCTTTTAGATTGAAGTCAGGGTGATTTTTTCTAAACTCATCATACTTAGCTACCATATCTCTCACATCTTGGGAGCGCCTTATTTCTTCGAATGCTGGAAAGTATAGGATGTATCCGAAATATTTTTGCTGTAGTTCCCCATTCTCTATTTTGAAGGTTTTGGTGACTTTCAATGTATCTTTGTGAACGTATTTAGTGAACTCCTGCTTCTCCTTAGCGGTCAGCCCCACGAACTCTAGGGTTATCTCGATGGTCTGGGAAGTATCCTCGTGCCATAAGTCTCTTGTTGATAATTTGAATTTCGGGTCAAAGAAAGCATGGAGAGCGTGTAGGAGAGTGGATTTTCCGGAGCCGTTTGCGCCCACGATGGTGGTAATGTTGTCTAGTGTTAGACATATATTATGAAGTATTCTAAAGTTTTTGATATGAACTTTAGAGACCTTCATATAATATAACAATGTTAAAATTATCATGTATAAAAAGCTTGTCTTGATCTATGGAGTTCCTTAGATTGTGGATGCGGTGGTGACGGTGTATTAGTTGTGTGGCTTCGAATACCATTGCCTACATGTTTATGGCTCTTGGTCTCCTTGCTACTATGTTGGATCGCGTCGGCTAGGGCTATCACTAGTACAAGCTGTGTTAGTATGGCGGCCCATTTACTCCCGTGGTGTGCCTTCTCTCTGTTGCGTTTGATCTATATGTTAAGCTCAGGTATTAAGAGTTGAGCCGCACGCTCTGTGCTCATTTGTGTGCCTTTTGTAACACAGTCTCTTGGTCGTCATTATATGTCTTTATTCGCTTTTGACATTATTGTCATCGGTATCCTCAAACAGTGGTTCGCCCGGGGTAACCCCAACTACTTTTGACATTATTGTCATCGGTATCCTGCTTATTAGGTATTCATGTGTGATCGGGGTGGGTAGGAACTTTGACGTGTTGAAAAATTTTAATAGATGGGGAAGCGTATGTGTGGATGAAAATTATTTGAGCGGGGGCGCTTATAATGTGGGCTTTGAGGGGGTGTGGTTGTGACGTTTTGTTTTAACTGTGGTAAGGAGTTACCTGTTTTTGACGCTAAATTTTGCCCGTACTGCGGTGTGGCGCAGCCTATAGCGAAGAGCGTTGAAAAGCCTGTTGGATTGGGGTCATCGGAGGAGTCTTTTGGTGTGGGTAGTGGTGGGGCTTCGGCTGCGTCTGATGGAGGGGCTTTTGGGCAGCCGAGGCCTCGTGCTTTTGATCTCGGTGTTAGGCTGGAAGAAACCGTTGCAAGCATTTTTGAGAGGATGGGTTACTCGGTTCAAAGGAGGGTGAGGCCGGCGACTAGGACGGGGGCGACCGCTGAAATCGACATTCTTCTTACACGGGGTAAGAGGAGGTTGGCTGTGGAGTGTAAGAATTACGATGAATCAAGGGCGGTGGGAGTATCTGAGCTTAGAAATTTTATGAATAAGCTGCAGGACACTGGTATAATGTCGGGTGTATTTGTTACTACAAGCGTCTTTTCAAGCGAGGCTGAGCAGTTCGCTGAATCCGCGGGGATTGAGTTATGGGATAGGGAGAAGCTGTTGGAGAAATTCTATGCTTTCGCGATTGGTAGGATCGTCAACCCTAGCCTGCTGCATGACCTGGTGCTTCCGGTGGCGTATAACTTTGAGTCCGCATCCGCTGTGGGGATAAGGAATCCTCATAGGGTGGAGTTGTTCAGCGGGGTTCTGTTTTACCATCCTTACTTTATCATTAAATACAGGCTCCGTATGGTTCGAAGGGATCCGAGTGGGAGGATGCATAAACTGGGTGATGAAGGTTCGGTGATAGTTGATGCGCTTGATGGGGAAATAATTAACAGGGAGTCGGGTTGGGGTGTGGTTTCGGGTTTGTTCAAGGGTAAAGAGGAGAGGCTAGAGTCTAAGGAGGATAAGCTGGTGGCGCAGGATTTGCTGCAGATTGATGCGAGGAAGGAGAGTGTGCTGAAGACCTCTGATTATGATGTGAAAGTGGCGGAACCAGCTTTGTCGGACAACGAAGCCGCCAAGATGGTGAGGAGCTACGTTATTGGGAAGAACACGAAGAGCATTAGTTATGAACCGAAGGTGAGGGATGATTCATTGTTGGGAATGCTGGATAAGCCGAGCATAAAGGTTGTGCCGAGGCCGGGTGAAGTTGAGATAAGAGGTGTCAAGATGGTTTATGTGCCCAAATGGGATCTTCAATTCGAATCCGGGAACACGACATTCCAGAGAAGGATTCTTGCCTCCTCGGGGAGGGTTATCGTGGATACACTGGCAAACTGTAGAAAGTGTGCTCTCCTTCATAGAACGACGATAGCTGTGTGCGATACGTGTGGGGTCCCCCTGTGTGAGAAGCACGCGTATAGCGAAGGAGAAAGATGGGTATGCGAAGAACACGCGTCTGAAGCCGCTAAAGAAGCGGGGAGGGAAAGGGGGCTCTTTGGCAGGTTTCTCAATAAGTAGTACTATTCACAGTGTTCACACTCAACATCTATATTGAACAACGGTATTTCAACATTATAGTTCTTGATTTGATCTTGTCCAGATAAGGTGCGTATGAATCGGAGGAGTGCGGCGAGCCCGATGTAGTATGCTAGGAGGTATATGGGGACGAGTGCGAGTGCCGCTATGGTTAGCCATATCCATGGGCCAAATATGAAGCGGGCTTCTAGCTGTGGGAGTGGTGGTGGGAAGTGTGCGTCTGTGTATTCGAGTGTGGCCACGCGGGGGTCCACGGGGCCGAGCGCCATGTTTACGAGTAGTGCCGCGAGCACCTCGCTTGGGGCGCTGAGCGCCACCCACATCTTAACCATCCACGACTCCAGCCTGAAGCGGTCTCTGAGTCTCTCCAGGGTGTTTCCGGGTTTTCCTCGCGCCGTACTCATATTGGAGCCAGCGGCCGCCTGGTCGCCGACCCACATATTTCCCTCCTTTTTTCCACGCATATTCCCTCATACATTAATATGTGAAAACCTTTTAAAGCCCGGATCACGCATCCGGCCGCCGGACACATGGGTGGCTGCTGTATGGGGGCTGGGTTGGAGGCGTGTATGCGGATGTAGATACGAATATGAAAAATGGATGAATGGATGAATGTAGGTGGGGATGGGTAGGGGATAATGCTTATAGTGTTGGGGGCGTCTTCTAGTTGTTATGGCTAAGGCTGCTAAGGAGGCTTTGAAGAGGCTCACGGAGCCCGAGCTGCGCCGCATAGTCAGGGAGGAGCTCGACTACCTACGCAGGGAGTTCGACGCGAGGTTCGACGGCTTAGAAGCCAAGATCGACGCCACAAACCAGCGTATAGACTCCTCGGAGAAGGCTTTAAGCCAGCGTATAGACGCCACGAACCAGCGTATAGATGCTACTAATCAGCGTATAGATACCACTAACCAGCGAATAGATAGTTTGGAGAAGAGTGTGAATCAGAGGATTGACGCCGTGGAGAAGAGTGTGATTCAGAGGCTGGATGATTTGAGGGAGCAGGTGGTCTTCCTCCAGCAACTCTTGATTCAGGCGCTCGACATCAGGCCTAAGCAGCCGGCTCAACCCCAGCCCCGGGAGCAGGGGGGATCCGGCTCCGGCGCCTCGCCACCATGACCTGAACTAACTTTGGATCCGGGATCCACGTGGGGGTGCCCCTGCCTAGTTCTGGGTTTATGTGTGGGGTAAAAAAGGGGTTTTTTGGGTGTTGGCCGCCCCTGTCTAGATAAGCATTCACGCGAATCACCTCTAAGTGGTGTATCGGTGCACGAATAGTCCCAAGAAGTCTAGGATGGGTGTGAAGGGTGTTCTCCTAACGGTTTGTGTTGTTGTGGAAAACCCTTGTCCCATCCTTGAGGCAGCCCTGAAGCGCTTCACGGAGCTTCGCAGCCCGAAGTTCTGGTGAATATGGTTTCTGAATCAGCCCCCGCGGGTCACTGCTTCACGATACCAGAATTATCGCTCGGTGTGTGAGGACAACAGGGTCACCTGCACAGACACCTCTTTCTCAGCCTGCGTAGAAACCTTAGTGCGTTCGGGGCTGTGCGTCCGTGTGAGTGGGACACCGAACCAGACGGGTTTTCTTATCTCAGCGTTCACCCCAACCCACACGTGGAGTGGTTGGCCGCCGCCAGCACGATCATCCCGAGGTCGAATGTCACGTGGCTCATGGGTTTGAGCGGGGCGTCCGCCGCAGTCGAAATACTCATCCTCAGCTACCAGCATATAGCGGCACTCCTCATAGTAATCGTCGTACCAACAATCCTATGGGTCGCGTTCATCGCCGCCGCCAAGCGTCAGCCTAGGCACGGATAGCTTTAGGGGTTTGGGGGGCGGGGGAAGCCCCTATCCATTGGATCCTTTTTCCCTGGAAGTAGGATGGCTAAGTTGAAATTTTATCCGGGGGTTGTATATATCGACGCCCTTTAAGTATAGGTGTTCTAGTTGTGGTTATGGGTGGGTCTCTTGAGCATGGGGATGAGGGGGTGTGGCTCAACTGTTATGAAACAGCGGGGGAAGTGGGTGTGGTGAGTGACGCGAAGGTGTACGTGTAGAGGAGGAATGTGGAGGTTAAGTGTGCGGTGTGCGATGTGGAGTGACGCCTTATCCATGCAGGATGGCTTTTGGTTGTCCTTCGTGGCTTTTCAGTAAGCGGGGTCTTGTGCGTGGTATGAGGGTGCTGGGGTGTCGAGTGCAGTCTCGGGGTGTACCCATCGTAGTGGTGGGGGCTTAGAGGTGTGTGAGGATTCCGCGTCGTAGTATAGGGTCCGTGAGCGTGTATTTACCCTCATCTTTTCTGATGAAGCCAGAGTCTTTGAGGTTTCTGAGCAAGTTCGAGAGGGTGCTGTCGGTGATCTTCCCTAGCCTTGCCTCAATCCCTGTTTTTAGTTCGGTCCAAGTAGCGGAGCCTAGTGTCGCGGTTATTTTTAGGGCTTCGCTGTACCTTGGCTCCCCGGCGCCG
>Ga0208006_100554_pt1 | contig 13427 bp, 13 predicted proteins | sample ECH_Bnyco_MetaG_FD_187131 | JGI IMG/M metagenome (GOLD analysis project Ga0208006, IMG submission 187131) | Hot spring microbial mat communities from Yellowstone National Park, Wyoming, USA - ECH_B nyco_MetaG (SPAdes) (version 2) | ecosystem: Environmental > Aquatic > Thermal springs > Hot...
GGGAGTGTTCTCATGTAGTCATCTTATTCGATATTGTTTAGAAAAATTATATCAAATTTTCTCTACTATACTGTACTCCCTTCAAGTAAGCCTCATTCAAGGGAGTCCTCTCCCTTGAATAAATTACAAGGTGCATAACGTTCAACAAGGCAAGACTATAATCAACCATTCACTCCTATTGACGACCTTAGTATCCCTAGCCAACATAGCCAAGTGAGACCTACAGTAAGAATTATAACTCTCGATAGTGTAAGCGTACTTCTTGCTAGCAACGTGATTATCAAGAACTTGATAAATACAATAATCATCAGTATAATTAACCTCACTCTTAGGAAACGTCATAGGAAAAGTCCTATAATCCCTATCGCCATGAAGAAAGGTGAACCATCAACCAAAGCAGTCCAAATCCAAAGATTCTCTCTTAGGACCATGCCTAACACGAACGTAAGTCCAACTCTCATCAAGTATCGTGAATTTTGAAGTAAAATTCTTTAGTTTTGAAAGACTGATATACCAACGTATGCCTTTATCCCTGCTCTCTTTATCAAACTGCTGTAGTTAATGGTCTTCCTTCAACCTTAGATATTCCCCTCATGCTCATCCTGTTCAGATACTCCTTCAAGATTCTTTCTTTTTGTTTCTTGTCCAGCTTGTGATTAACGTGGTAAAACGTTTTTCCGCACGTTTTACAGTTGTACTTTGTTTTTCCCCTAGATGATCCGTTCTTTATTATTTTATTTGAGTTGCACGATGGACATGTTGGTCTTTCTTCTTCTTTTTAGTGTAGTGTTGATGGTGTTATTCCTAGTTTCATTATTTGCACTCCTAGAAGGTATGGTGCTATAGCGAGTGCAAGGTCTTCTAACTTGTACTTTCTAGGCTTAAGATTTAAATTTCTTAGAATCAGAAGTATTAATTGTGCAAGGGTTACGAGGTTCATTGAGTCCCTACAAAAATCTCGTAATTCTTGCACATAAATGTTCTAGAAGTAATTTTTACGTCATTCTAATAATTTCGCATTTAGCTCTCGAATAAGATGACTGCATAAGAAGACTCCTCATACTTTACTTGGGAAGGGTGGTAAAGGACGAGAAAATCGTGATAATAATGGACAACGCTAGAATTCACGGTAACGAAGTGAGGGAATTCCTTGAGGAAAATAATGTGGAGTTTATCTACCTACCGCCTTACTCTCCAGACAAGAGCCCAACTGAGGGACCTTGGGCAGTCCTCGAGAAAAAGCTTTACTCAAAAATGTACACGGACTTCGAGACCTTAACATGGGACGCAAAGAGATTCTTGCGCTCCATATCTAAGAAAGTAAATGACCTCATATACAGTGTGAATAGATACGGTGAACCTTAGACGTTAATACTGAATGAAGTTACCTTGCCCTTTAAAGTCTGACTAAGTATAATAACAGTAAAAGAGTTGGAAAAAAACGAGATCTACATAGTCTCAATAATACCGTATATACCGCAAAAGATAGTAGAAGGTTTTTATACCGGAAGCTCCCACCAAAGAATAAGTAAATGACTAGTTTTTAATAGTGTAGCTATAGGGACTCTTAAAATTTTTTAAAGAATTTTTATGTTCTCCTATATAAGATGAAAAGAAATTAGAAAGGAAACTGCTTATAATATAAACATTATATACTATAACGAATAATTGGGAATAAGTTTATTGAGATGAAGTTACGAGATTTATGTAAAGGTTCTAACCTATAAGTCTTTCTCCTAAAGTATAAGGTAAGAAAAAGATGTTTAAATAATTTGATATCAAACTATAGGGGAAAGTAAAGATTATACGATGGATAACTGGTTGAGTCCAAATGCACTATCCTTCTCACAATCTTTATCTCGTTATCCCTATAGATCCTAAGTGTATCCTCTCTTTTACCAGAGATTAAAGTAGGGAACTCTTTTATGTCTTCAGCGTTAAATCTTAAAACTAGAAGGTTACTTGCCACGTGAACTACGTTATTTTCCTTAAGATTTACTATCCTTACATTCCCAATAATCCTCCTTGTCTTTGTTTGCGCATATTGATAACTCCATCCATAGCTTGAAAATAGCCTGTCAATAAATAATTTCCATTTATTTTTATCAGCGCTAAATAGGAACTTCCTATTGCCGAAATCCAATTTCTTACCTTGTCTATTGTCTCCCTCCATGACATAATACTCGTAATCGTCGTCTAGCAACGTTAACCACTTATCGTACTCTTCTGCATCTAACAACTCCGCTTCCATAATCTCGAAATTATAAATGTTATAAAAGAGTTCTTGCAAGTTCATTTTTCATCCCCTAAAATCTCCATAATCCATCTCCTCCAAAAGGTTCTTTGACACTCTTCATGGAACTGCATTGGCCTCACAATTCCCGGCCCTTCCCATCCCTCTAAAGGTGGTAGATCGGGCTCAGCCTTAAGATTTGTCGTATTCATTTTGGAGAAATACCCCCTTGCAACTTGGGTAATACCACGCCATATGCTCGTATCGTCTTGTTCCGCAGCACCACTTGGACCGAAGTGCGATACCGTTATTTCGTAAACCCTTTTAGCTATTTCATCCGAAGTGTTTTTAGGCGCTATAACCCATGTCTGAATGAGGGTCTTATCCGGTCCCAATGGTTGCCATACCCTTAAAAGAGAGACTGGTGCTCTGTCTTTTCTTGACCCATCCGAAGAGTCTGCTGCAATGAAGCCGGATAAGTTAGGAAAGATTGTAAACACTGTGTGTGATATTTTCTTTAGCAGATTCCCTCTAGGATCTTTGAATGTAGAATTTATCCTGAATCCAAAATAACCTGGAATATGCTCACTTGGTGTAAATCGGAAGCCGAACGCACCTATAACCTTTCCCTCCGTATCCTTAAGGTCGGCAATCGATACCTCGTTTGTACCAGGTGTAATGTAACCGAACCTAGATACTGGGCTTGCAAATCCGAAGTCTGCTACTGTTTTATGTGTGACTACTGTATGTAACCTATCCTCAGAGAAGTTCTCTGCTCCTATTTTCCAGTTGAAGTCAGTTGTGAACTTGAGCGGAGTATTGACTGGTCTCATCCCTCCAGTTAGTTTAAATATTATATCTAGATAGTACTTAGCTTCCCCTAAATATTCACTTAAGCTTGTCCTTGGACTTTCACTTCCAAATATTAAGTTTTCATATTTTTCCACATTTATCTCGATTAGACCCCATTTTTCCATGTCTAGATTTTTGTAGATCCTATCACGTAGAGGAACACCTATTAGTTTTCCTTTATTATCGTACGACCAACCGTGATATGGGCAAGTGAATTTCTTCGCATTACCGTACTCACTTGTGCAGATCATTGATCCTCTATGCCTACAACTATTGAAGAACGCCCTTATCTTATTATCATCTCCCCTTATCACAATAAATGGATCTGGTCCAATATATCTCACCATGTAATCTCCTTTATTTGGTATCTCTTCTTCAAATCCCAGAAATATCCAGCTTCTCGAGAAGATCTTCTCTAGCTCTAGCTCATATATTTGATAGTCGTTTATGACTTTTAATGGGATTTCGTATTGTTGATTTGAGAAGGAATCTCTCATCTTCCTTAACATATCATAAACACTCATAACTACCTGAGTATATGTTATAGTTATAGAGGTATAAAAATTTTTTAGAGTAAATAATAAAGAAAAATTACGTTAAGGCGAAAATAGGTGGTTGAACTTTTTTGTAACTTTCTCCACTAATTCTTCACTAGGTCTAACCTCTGTTGGAAACTGGTTTCTTATTAGTTTGTCAAAGGGCTTTACAGCGTAAATAATTGCTCTAGAAGAAACGTATTCTTTTACGTTCTCTCTCCTTTCGGCCATTGGATCTAGGGGTGTGCTATTAACGTTCTTAATCACGTCAATGGTTGTAGCTGGATCTGACCTAGTACACATTGCCCATATTACTTGATTTAAGTCTGAGGGATCTATATCTTCATCTACGACAATCACGTATCTTCCACCATAGGACGCTAAGGGGGATGTTGCAACTAAATGCCCTACCATGGTTCCATGTCCCGCAAAAGTTTGTTTAATTGATATAACTATAAATGCCCTAGAGAACCCTACTTCGTGCGCCCAAACACCTTTCACGTTTGGAACTCCAGCTCTTTCTAGGAAATCCCAGATCATTGCAGACCTAATTGGACATCTAAGATATGAGTAATCATAGGGTGATATACTGGGAGCTGTGCCTAGAAGTATAGGATCTTTCCTGTAATATACCCTTTTAACTTCTATAACTGGGCTTTTCATTCTTCCCCCAGCGTAATATCCCATGAACTCGCCGAAAGGCCCTTCATCAGTCACTTCTCCAGTTATATAACCTTCTACAGCTATTTCGCTTTCTGCAGGTATTGGTAATCCCGTAACCTCGCCCCTAAATACCTTCATCCTCTCTCCCACTACTGCCCCAGCGAAATTATATTCTGATACTCCATAGGGAACTTCCATTCCAGCGAAGATGAAGAGTGATAGGGGAGGGCCGAAGGAAATCGCTATGGGTGCTTTTCTTGCTTGTTTAAGGTATTTCTCGATGTGTAGTCTTCCATGGTGACTAGCCTCTATAAAGATTGCTAATTTGTTCTTATCAACTAGCATTACCCTATAAGCCCCTACGTTAATCCAATCTGAATCTGGGTCCTTAGTTATTACAGCGTCGGCAGTACCTATATACCTTCCTCCATCTAATTCGTGCCATTTGGGTGCTGGAAACTTGAATAAGTTTACGTTTTCCCCTCTATACACGTTCTCTAAGAAAGGAGTATCTGAGACTTCTATAGGATCGTAACTCTTATACTCCCTATTTGCGTAGTTTAGTCTTTCCCTCAATTTCGTTACAAGCTGTAGGTCATTTAGATTGGAAGTTAGACCTAAGGCTAAGCCCACTCTTCTAGAATCTAAGAGGGTCCCCGTTAACACTCTAAATCCCTTAGGGTAATCTACGATCTCGTCAAACAGTAACGTGTATTTATTCCTTTTAGCGTTGAGGTCAGTTATGGCACCTATCTCTAAATTCCAGTGAGCTCCCTTTACCTCCCTTAAGAGGTTTAACTTTTCAACTTCCTCGATGAATCTTCTTATTTCCATACCATATTTTCTCTTTTTAAGGTATTAATACTTGTCTTCCAGTTACCTTATTTCTTTCCAGGTTGTCCAATGCCTCATTTGCTTCCTCTAACCTTAACTTAGTGACAACTGGTTTTATCCTACCGTTTTCCGCAAGGCTTATGACTTCCAAAAATTCCTTTCTGTTTCCAGTTAGTGTACCTATGAATTGCCATCCCATTGAGTGTATTTTTAATCCAGCCTCATTGGGTAGACCCCCGCCAAAGGTTCCTACTTTGATGTACCTTCCTAATTTAGCTAAAAAGGTATAGTAACTTTTGATCGTGTTTTCTGAGCCTACGAAATCTATTATGGCATCTACACCCCTTCCATTCGTTATTTTAAGTAACTCTTGATATACTTCTTTTCTACTGTTTAAAGTGTAGTCAGCTCCGAACTTTGAGGCGAGTTCTAGTCCCTCATCGTTGACGTCTATAGCTATAATTATGGAACCATAAAGTGCTCTGATTATTTGTACTCCAATACTTCCTAACCCTCCTCCGGCTCCAATTATAGCTACGTAGCTGGATGGATTTAACCTAGCTAGTTTACTTGCCCTATATGATGTAACCCCAGCACAAGCTAATGGTGCTGCCTCATATGGTGAGAGATTTCTTATCTTATATACATAATTGTGGTTGGATAGTACGTATTCTTGAAAACCCCCATCAGTCGTAATACCCAACCACGTAGGCGAGTCGCAGTACTGGTCTTCTCCTATTTTGCAGTAGAAGCAATTTCCCTCACCTTGCCAGGGATTTATGAGAACTTTGTCACCCTTAGTGAATCCGGTAACTTCATCTCCAACTTCCTCTACAATCCCAGCTATTTCATGCCCGGGTGTAAGCGGAAGTCTTGGTGGATTTGCACTAATCCTCTTGTAAATTACCCCACTTCTCACTGAAACGTCTGTGTGGCATACTCCAGCTGCTTGGACTCTTATTAATACTTGATTTGATTTAGTCTTAGTAATCTCACCAACCTCTGATAGCTCTAATGGTTTTCCAAACTCAACAATTTTCATCGCTTTCATTTCTTATACCTACCTTCTTTTTCCATTAATTCCAGCTCTTTTGAGATACTTCCTTTTGTCTCTCTAGTCAAGATAGATCCTATTAGTATGATTGCGGCTGTGAATATCAACGCTGAGAACATAAGCATTGGAAATCTGGATACACCTCTCACTTCAGCAAGTATTAGGCTTATAATTGTTGGTGACGCTCCACCTATGGCGAATCCAGTATTCCACGTGAATGCTACTCCAGTACCCCTAATGTTAGTTGGATACAGTTCGTTTAAGTAAACCATGACTATACCACCACCGAAGTCACTTAAGAGGGATATGAGGAATGTGGCTAGGATTATCTCACTTAGAGCGCTTGCGGGAAGGGATCCCAAATAGAGGTATAGTGGAGAGATGGCTATTACAATAACTCCACCTATGATTGACATTAACTTTCTCCCTATGTATTGCGAGATTTCACCTCCTAATGTTGGGCCAATCAACATGCCAAGGGAGGCAATGAGCATTGTGATTCCAATCTCGGCTTTAGACAATCCGTTAACCTTGCTTAAAAACGTCGGGAATAATCCTTGTGTTAGATAGTACATTAGCGCCCACCCTACAGTTATCATTAAGGCTATACCAAATAGCCTACGATATCTTGAAGAAAATAGTTCTCTTACCGGAGTTTTTATGGGTTTTAGTTTCTCCTTTGCTCTTTGCCACATCTCAGATTCTGGCACTAAATAGCTCACGAATCCTAGAACTGCCAACGGGAGAAGTCCTCCGAAGAACATAACTCTCCATCCCCATACTAGATATGAAGAACCGGGGAATAGTAATGCGGTAAGATAGAACCAAGCAGAAGCGATCAAGTAAGCTGCACCTGCAGCACTAAAGCCTATTCCTCCAACCCATCCTCTATGCCTTTCTGGAACTGACTCTGGACCAATTGTGTGACTCCCTGTAGTTATACCTCCTACAAAAAACCCTTCCGCTAACCTTAATATGATCAGAGATATTGGAGCTATTATACCTGCAGCTTCGTAAGTGGGTAATGCTCCTTGAATGGTTGCAGTTATCGCTAATCCGATGATTCCGTAAACTATGGCTTTCTTTCTACCTAATTTATCTGCAATGTTATTTCCAAAGTATGCTGCACCAACTGGTCTCATGAGGAATGAGGTCAAAAATCCAGCGTATGTGGCAGCTATTGACAATAACGCTACCTTGGATGGAAAGAATAGTCCCGCTATGTATGGAGTCACCAGTAAAATGCTAAAAAGGTCATATAGGTCAAATGTCCATGTGAAGAATGAAGCTAATATCCACTTTACATGCTTACCAGTTAGTTTATCGTTTGGTTTCATAATTTAATACCTCAACTTTAATTAACTAGTGTACTTTTTTATAAACCTTACTTGGAATAAGTGTAATTTAAAAATAATAAAAGTTATCTTAAAGGTTTATTACATGTCAACTTCATCAAATTGGTTAGATTTTTTAATAGGTTAGACCCAACTCTTTTTAGTTAGTAGTGATCTTTAAAAATTGGATATAATGGAGAGATATTACTACTAACGACTACTCTTCAAAAGAGCGATTCTTCTTTAGAAAACTACCAATTACTTTTCTCTCAGCATTCCTCAAATGATAGATCAGAGTTGACTGCTTTATTCCTAACATTTTGGCTAATTCACCAGATCTTATCCTTCTAGGGTAATCGAAGTAACCGTATTCATAGGCAAGGGATAAGGCCTTTAACTCGTGGTCACTTAAGGTAGTGGATATGGGTATGAAATCACTTATATTCACGTTTTCTATTTCTGCTACTTCATCCAGTTCCTTTAGGGTCTTATTAATCTTGTGCTCATACATAAGGAAGTTCCATATTTCTCCACCGTTATATTTAGCCGTGTTTAGAACTATTCCATTATTTCCGGTTATTATGGAAAAAATTGAGTTTTCGTAGTCTCTGGCAAGGTCTACAAGTATCTTATTATAGTACCTATATACGTTAAAAATATCCCTAATTCTTCCCTCAAACTTAAGCTTTGCTATCTGCTTATAACTTTTCTCCGTGGATACCAAGAATACTCTTAAAAGGTTCTTCTCCTCGTAGGGGATTAAATTCAATATATTCACCATATCGTCTTCGAGGTAGTATTTACTCCAACAGTTCTCATGAATTAGATAAAGGCTAACGAGTTTTACGGGATAGCTGTTAAAATACCTCATATGATAATATAGTGATTCTGGAGCTTATAAACTATTTTATGCTACATATATAAAGATCATTTTAACTAAATTAATGTGGGAAAGAAAAAGATATATAAATAGGAGAGGTATTTTATTGTATATGAGGAACATGGTAGAGATTATAAGGGAGAAGAAGATAATTTTAAGACCTAATCTGGAAAACTATGAAGAAGTTAGGAAGAACTTTAGTTGGAGTAAGATAAGAGAAGAGTTAAATTATAATGGTGATGTCAACGCAGCAGAACTGGCAATACATAAGAAAGGTGAACTAGGAGATAAATACGGTATCCTATGGGTTAGTGAGGATGATGAAAAAAGGAAATATACTTTTAGAGATTTGGAAAAGAGAGGTGCTACATTCAGAAGAGTTTTGGAGGATAATGGGGTAAGAAGTGGCGATAGGGTAGTAATTATGTCTAAAAGGGTCCCAGCGCTCTACTTCTCCTTTGTAGCAATAGGAATGTTGGGTAGCGTTATACTTCCCATTTTCTCCACATTTGGTGAAGACGCAATAAGGTATAGGGTTGAAAATAGTGGTGCTAAAGTTGCAATAGTGCACGAGTCGTTAGTGGAAAAGTTTAGGAACATTCATGGGATTAAGATTTTGAAGATTACAGATGACGGCATAGAGGGAGAGAGCAATAGGGGAGTCGAGTCTTCATACACTAAGAGGTCTATTAATGATCCATTTTTGATCTTATATACCTCTGGGACTACGGGAAAGCCTAAAGGTATTTGGCACTCTCAAGATATATTGACGTTTTACTATGTATCGGGTAAATATCATTTCGATATGCATCCCCAAGATGTCTTCTGGCATACTGGAGACCCTGCGTGGGTAGCTGGATTTGCTGGAGTTTGGACCGCGTGGGTTAATGGTATACCCTTAGTCTCCTATGAGGGCAGGTTTAAAGCTGAGACGTGGTATAGTAATATTCAAGAGTATAGGGTTTCAGTAATTTCAACTGCCCCAACTGCCTTGAGGTTGTTGAAGAAGGAGGGATTAGAATTAGCCAAAAAATACGATCTCTCCTCAGTTAGATTTGTCCACGCTGGAGGAGAGTATGTTGATCCTGATACCGTGAAAGCGGGAATTGAGATATTCGGTGTTCCAGTTCACGATGGATATGGGCAAACGGAAACTGCAACTTACGTTATCGCTAACTTCATTTCAATGCCGATAAAAATTGGTTCCATGGGAAAGCCCCTCCCTGGAGTTGAAGCTGTGATAGTGGACGAGAACGGGAATACGCTTCCTCCAAATACACAAGGTATACTAGCTCTAAAGCCGGATTTTCCAGCCATGGCTAGAGGTATATGGGGAGACGAGGAGAGGTGGAAACGTAACTTCAAGAATGGATATTACTTAACTGGAGACACAGCGTATGTTGATGAAGATGGATACTTCTGGTATTTAGGGAGATCCGATGACGTGATTAAGGTATCTGGATATAGGGTTAGTCCAATAGAGATAGAGAGTGTAATTGCGACTCATCCTGCTGTGGCGGAAGCTGGAGTTATAGCTTTAGAGGATCCAGTTAGAGGGCATAAGATCAAGGCATATATAGTTCTCAAGAAGAACTATGAACCATCTGAAGAGCTTAAACAACAGATCCAAAACTACGTTAGGGAGAGATTAGCTGCTCACATGGTACCTAGGGAAATAGAGTTTGTAAGCGAATTACCTCATACATTGAGTGGAAAAATAATGAGGAGAGTATTGAAGGCTATGGAAAGTGGTAGGGAGGTAGGTGATATTAGCACTTTAGAAAACCCAGAAATTGTAAAGAAATCAAAAAAATAATAAAACCACTAATGCTAAAGAAAGACTTAAATATTTGATAATCACTTTTAGAATCATGTGATAACAGATGATAAAGGTTGAGTTAGAAAATGAAAATAAGATAGGCAAAATATTAATAGACAGACAAGAGAAAATGAACGCAATAACTGTAGCCATGAGAAGAGAGATCGGGGAGAAGATACTCGATCTGGAGAAGAATCAAGATGTAAGGGTAATAATCGTAAGAGGAGTTGGAGGAAAGGCATTTAGCTCTGGTGGAGACATTAGTGAGTTCCTATCATTAACCCCAGAAACCCTACTAGACTGGGGAGAAGATATTTCATCTTCAGAGCGAATTACCAAGCCTGTAATAGCAGCAATAGATGGATACACGTTTGGAGCTGGTTTAGAGTTAGCCTTATCTTGTGATATAAGGATAGCAACTCCGAGAAGTGAATTTGCATTTCCGGAAATAAGGCTAGGAATGGTTCCAGCTAGTGGAGGAATAACTAGAATAGTGAAAATGTTGGGTGTCTCTAGGGCAACGTATATGCTAATGTTAGGAAAGAGGTTAGATGTTCAAACAGCATTACAATGGGGAATAGTTCACGAGATTGTAGAGCCAGAGAAGTTAGATGAGAAAACAATGGAGATAGCCAAGGATTTAGCAAGTCTGTCACCGTTAGCACTTAAAGCCTTGAAGAAAGTTATCAGAGAGATAGCTGATTCACCTTTCTATGCAGGATTTGATATAGAGAGAAAAACCTTTGGTTTACTCAGATACAGTGAGGACTTCAAAGAGGGTGTAGAGTCATTCTTGAACAAGAAAAAGCCTAAATTTAATGGTAGATAATCATGTTTAAGGAAGGGTTGCGGTTTGTAAAGGGAGAAGGTAATTACATAGACGATTTTGTATTAAAAGAAGTAAAGAATTATTTTTCAGCCTCGATAGTTAGATCTCCTTATGCTCACGCTATGATTAGGTCTATAGATAAAAGCGATGCGGAGAAATTGAACGGAGTTATAAAGGTAATTACGTTTAATGACATAAGGAATCTCTTAGACCCCTTTCCCCTTTCTTTGGACATAAATTTAGATTTCTATCCAATGGCTAGAGAAAAGACTTTATATTACGGTGAACCGGTAGCGGTGATTATAGCAAAGGATGATTACGTGGCTGAAGACGCTAAGGAATTACTTCAAATAGATTATGAACCACTAGAACCAGTAGTCAGTATAGAAAATGCTATAAATAGTAGACCTATTCATCCTACTCTAAAATCTAATGTTATATTAGATAAAACTCTTGTTTACGGAAAATTTGAATATGAGATTAAGAAATCGTCAATTCTAATTGAGGAAAGAATTAGATTCCCAAGATATTCTTCTTCCCCCCTAGAAACCTACGAAATTTTAGCTAGATACAACGGAGAAGAGTATGAAATTTTTTCCAATTTTCAAGGTCCATTTACTATTCACTACCTACTAACAAAGGCATTGAAATCTAAAGTAGTATTGAAAGGACCGCGTGATATAGGAGGATCTTTCGGTATAAAGAGTGCAATTTACCCATACATGGCATTGATAGCTGTAGCGAGTAGAGTGGTAAAAAGACCAGTGAAGTGGATTGAAACTAGGAGTGAACATATAACCTCAAGTTCTGTCGGAGCTGAAAGGGAATCTTTAATCAGAATATATGGTGATAAAGATGGCATAATTAACGCAATTGAAATGGATCTTATAGATAACCTAGGAGCATATCCAAGACCTCCAGAACCAGGTAATTTGCTTAGGAATCACGGTAATTTGACTGGAGCTTATGATATTAAGGGATTAAAGGTTAGGTATAGGGCAGTCTTAACTAATACCATACCTACTGGGTTAAACAGGGGTTATGGAGGACCTCATTTATATTTTGCCTTAGAGACTGTCATAGATAGCTTTGCAAGGGAAATAGGTATGGATCCTATTGATGTAAGATTAAAGAACGTATTTAAGAAAACTCCATATGAGACTTTAACTGGAGGTAAGTATAACGGTTTCAGTTGTTATAGTGTATTGAAGAGAATGAAGGAAATATATGAAAAGATAGAGGGAGAAAAAAGAGGAAAGGTAGGGATAGGCGTATCACTTGTAGTTGAACCCTCTGGGACTAATATAGGTTATTTAGATTTAGCTAGAGAGAGCAAAGACTATTTGCCTAAATCTGCTGCTCAAGATGTCGTTATAGTACAGATAGATCCCTATGGGAAAGTTAAGGTCATGGTAAATGGGACAAATGAAGGGCAGGGGCATGAAACAATAATTTCCGAAATCGTATCTAAAAGACTGGGTGTGAATCCCGATGATGTAGAAGTATTATATAGTGTTGATACCAGTAGACCGTGGGTAGTCTCCTCTGGTAGTTACTCCAGTAGATTCACTCCAATTGTAGTCCAAGCGTTAAATAACGCATTGGACCAATTGGAAAATAGATTACTCTCAGCTACGTCTGAAATTTTAGGCGTACAGAAGTCTGAGCTAAAAATAGAGAATGGCAGAGTGAGAACAATCTCTGGAAATAAGTCAATTTCTGTAAGGCACTTAATTGGAACGTTTTACTGGGATCCTGCGAAATTGAAGGGGATAGAGGGGGGTTTAGTTGCAGTGGGTTATTATCAATCTCCTTACGCTGATGATATCAAAGAGGGTAAAATAAATTCCTCAATTTCTTACGGTTGTATGGGTCATGTAGTTGAGGTTTTGATGGACGAAACTGACATACCGAGAATATCAAGATATGTAGTAGTACACGATGCCGGTAGGATACTGAATGAAAACTTCGCAAGAGGGCAAATTATAGGCTCTACTTTTCACGGAATTGAGGTGTCATTATACGCATCGTTAGAGTATAATGAGGAGGGTATTCCTATAACTCAGACGTTTGCGGAATATGGTGCAATGACAGCCATGGAATCGCCTAAAGTCGAAATAGAGCATTTGGAGAGTGATAGTAACCACTTAGCTGGATTAGGAGAAGGAGGTACTATGGCTGCACCACCAGCAGTATTTAACGCAATTAGATCACTTGTTGAAGTTAAGAATATACCACTATTTCTTGAACTAACTAGCAAGAGGAAATAGTTAGCTGGGGGATTCAGGTTTCCATTGTGAATTGTAATATTCTCTATAAATTAGAATAATTCAATGAAGGAATTATTATGTATATTTCTGATAAAGTGAGAAGAATAAGGGATACTCTAATAG
>Ga0208006_100564_pt1 | contig 13297 bp, 11 predicted proteins | sample ECH_Bnyco_MetaG_FD_187131 | JGI IMG/M metagenome (GOLD analysis project Ga0208006, IMG submission 187131) | Hot spring microbial mat communities from Yellowstone National Park, Wyoming, USA - ECH_B nyco_MetaG (SPAdes) (version 2) | ecosystem: Environmental > Aquatic > Thermal springs > Hot...
CAATAGGTTTAGGATCACTACTTGAGCGTTGGTTTGGCTTGTCTGAGCCTTGGTTACTGCACCCACGATCACCAGCACTGCTACTATTAGTATTGCTGAAGCCACGATTATTAGCCTAGTTTTAGTAGACATAATTTTATTAGACATAACACGGTAATTGTTAAGCATTTTTAAGTATTCCGCTAAACTAGTTAATGATGAGCGGGGTTTCAGCTGCATGCAATCAACCTACCTAATGCTGTTGCCTCATGCATTAGGGCCTTACCAACTGGCCTACTGTTAACAAGCCCCTTACCCCTTAGTTTAGCCAGCACTCTCCCGATGGCTTGTAGGGATATTGCCTCGTTGAATTTTAAGGCGTAGCCCTTCACAATCTCTTTTGCTAAGCCATAGCCATTGCAAATTAGCTTTAGGACCCTGTACTCAACTAGACTCAAATCAACAAGCCTAGGTACGATTGGCCAGTCAATTGGTTCACCCTTATCACCAGGCATGACGAAGACTCGGTTAACGCTAGTACTGGTAAAGTCTCCTACTGTGGCTAGAGCCATAGCTAGGAAGCTCAACACCGTGGTTAGCCATCTATCACTTGCAATACCGATGACTACGCTACAGGGTGAATTAGCCTCAATAATGCCCCTAAGCATTGAAACAGCGTCAGTTAAGCTAACCTGAGTGTTAATGGTAATCGACTTAACATCGATGATTAGGTCTTGATAGACTTGCTTAGTGAACTCGGCTAATGCATTAAGCGCATCAACACTACTGCCGATTAGGATGATGAAGTCACCATCGTTAACGTCGGAATTGATGATGGCTAACCTAGCTGGTGTGATATTAATGCTTACGCCGATGATTACGCATTTCTTCATTGGTGCGTGAACTTTGCTGTGGATAAATGGGTAACCCCACGATTAATGTTAAGGTGTATTCACTAGGTAAGGATTAGGCACCAAGGCTAATTGAAGCTGCCAAAATACTCACAGGCGAGTGGAGGAGGTTAAAGGGTGGGGGTGGGTAGTCGTGGGTGCCTTACAGGTTAGGGTTGTGGTGGCTTACGGTGCGGACCCGGGTCACTTAGAGGTGCTTGAGCCGAAGTTGAACGATGCCTTAGCCAAGCTGGCCAAGGCTGGTGCCAGGATAATCGATACCAAGTTGACCTCAGCCTGCAACCCACGCCAATCAATATGCACAGCACTAGCACTCATAATATACGAGGAACGCTAACCTAGCTAGTATGATATTAATGCCTACACCAATGACCACGCACCTCCTGCCCTATTCATCACTTAGGGTTAGATACTTTCGGCTGCTTAATCAATTTGCTAATGTGTAATGCTGGGTATTGTTAGTGGGGGCATTATAAATGGATTCCTGTAACTAAGGTCCTAGGTGGCGTGGAATGTGCTTATGGCGGCTGTTTTTGCCTCATATTATTGAGGTATGTGCAGTGGTTGCTTATTGGGCATTTTCCGCACTTAGGATCCCTGGCGGTGCAAACTTGCGCCGCGAAGTCCACAACCGCCAATAGCGCTTCCCTACGCCACTTAACCATTGATGAGAGCCTCCAAAGTACGGCATCATACATGTACCTCCTTGGTGGGTCCTTTCCAAGTACTGTACGTGAAAGTACTCGGGCAATGTTAGTGTCAAGTATTGGCACTGAGCAGCCGCAGGCCAGTATGCATACCGCAGCAGCAATGTAATCCCCAATGCCAGGTATTGCCTTTAACTTCTCATAACTGCATGGTATAATGCATGAGTATTTATCCCTAATGTAGGCGGCAAGCTTAATTAGCCTATCAGCCCTCTGCCTATAAAGGCCAAGGGGCTTAAGTAAATCCTCAAGAACCTGCCTATCGGCCTTCAGCAATGAGCATGGCTCAGGGAAAAGCTCAATGAAGCGTGGGTAAACCATGGATACCTTAGCCGCATCCGTCTGAAGGAGGAGGACCTCAGTTACCAACACATGCCAAAGATCACTCGTACCCCTCCATGGAAAATTTCTCTTAAATAACCGCCAATTACCTACGACCTCCTCCATTAATGAACCTGCATCGACTGCACTAAATCTTTCAGGCATAGCAACGCCTTACTAATCCTCTTAATATAATCTAAGTCATATATTCTTACAACATCAAAATTAGGTAAATAACCAAGCACCTCCTCAATCACATGTATATTATCATTAAACAATGCCACATTCAATTTATTATTATCAAGTAATTCATGTATAACATACTTTCTTCCCTTATTATTCGTAGATTTAAAAATATGCTCTATAAAATTATCTAATTTGCTATTATATTTACGTAACTCATGAACAAGCTCCACGTAAGGCTCCTTCAATTCTTTTAACAATTCCTTTAATTTTTCATCATTATTTGTATCATTAGGTAGAAGCTCAGGTAGGAGATTAGGTAGGCCCCCTGTTTCTTCAATTAACTCCTTTAAAAATTCTCCAAAATATTTTTCACCGTATAAGTATTCCACTAAACTTATACATTTAATATTCACTGTATCTATAATATCCCACCAGATGCATTGCTGCTTCCTCTCTAGTTCCTTTAAAGAGCTAATGAAGTCCCTGAAAGAATATATACGCAACTGAGGTAAGGTATGGAAAGATAAGATATATGTCCGAATAACATCTTGAGTGGTATTGCTACGCTTCTCGCTGTACTTTATTGGCAATATTAATCCTATACCTGGTCCTGTACCTGGCTGGCCGCCTACATTATCGGGCGGGAGTTCAACGATTAGCGGTGGTATTATGCCTAAATCCCTAAGCAAGCACCTATAGAACTTCTTATACTGCTCAAAATCCTCCTCAGTTATGCATGGTAGTTCCAAATTATTGTCAGCAATATTAAGGAACTTATACCTAATCTTTACAGATTCATTTTTATTTGCCTTAAACTTCTTAATTTTGTTAATCCCCACATAATGGTAAGCTTTACCAGGTTTAGTGTAAAGTACCAAAGCCTTACCGATCATCCTTTGAATATTCCCCTCGGCCATCTCTGCCGTCAATTCTTTACTCATCCTTAGAACTGTAAAATCCTTAACTTCAGGCATGTAGAAGTAAAGCCAGTAACTCTTTCTACTAGAGGTTGCTGCGGTGAGTATGAATTTACTGGGCTTATGACTTAGACTCCCTGTTATGGGGTCATAAACTGGCTTGTCCTCCTGCCGGATTTCTATATCTTTATACTTTGACCGCAAAAACAGTATGTACCTTAAGACCGACTTTACTATAGGGTCACTTTGATTAAGCATTTTTTCAATAATATCGTTGAGTTTATCGCTCTCTTTTACCCTGCTTTTCCATAAGCTAACTTTTACCCTGCATTTATCACTTCCTTTTACCCTATTTGTCCATAGGCTAACATATGCCGCCCTCACATTCTTAATAACGTCAGCGCCACTTAACTTATTCCTGCGCCTGCTCACGCTATTCACCCTTATTTTTCGCTAAGTAATCCCATAGGTAGTTGTAGATTTCGCTTAAATACTTGACTATGAGGCCCTTCACTACTAATCCTATATCGTAGTTTACGAATAGGTGGTACTTCGTTAAGTTGAATGTGCCTACTATTGCGAGCTCATCATCTATTACCACGAACTTCGCATGTATCCCACGCACTTTAATAGGCTTATCAGCAGCCCTACTATAATCTGTAGCATAGACGACTTGCAGCATTGGTAAGTAGACCTTTAAGGGTTCAACATCGCCAGCGCTCTCACGTTCAGTCATAACCCGTATTTTGACGTTGTGGAGCTTATCGGCGCACTCCTGTAGTAGTAAGCCTAGGAAATCGCCTATGTAGGGCATTGCTATCTTGATTTCACGCCTTGCACCGCATATGTATGCCTTAAGTGCGTCAATAAGCCCTGGGAAGTCCTTACCGGTTAACCAACCACCAAGGTCCTTATATAGCCGTGTACTTAATACCAAATCTACCACTTCACCAAGCATTTTAGGTGCTTCAGGCTGCGTAGGCACTTGTCCAGGCCTATTAGTAATACACCACTTTGAGGTTAACAGGGGCTTCGTATAGTCGATGGTAGTCGTCTCATCGCGGTAAACAAGGCTCTGCCTAGCAAGCTGAAGCAATGCTAATACAACCATGTTTGGGTCAGCTCTCAGCTCGTTAGCCAATTCAAATGGGTAGGCGCACCCACCAGCCTTCTTAAGTGCCTCAATTATATTATCGGTTTTAGGCTCACTCATCAGGACCCACTTAGGCATGTGCCCCTATCCACAGCCCTCGTACTCGCCCTCCAACTCAAGCTGAAGTTCTGGAACGGGCATGCCTCAAAGAATATGCAGGCCCTACATGCACTCCTGCAGGCCCTCGGGCACGGCTGAGCGAAATTACATATAGCGCTTAAGAATTCCGAGTAATTATTGATTGCAGTCTTCACTCCACCAATGCCCTGCGGGGAATTATCGTATATTAATATTTCCGCAACCTGCCCCTTCTCATCAACGAATATTGATTCTCCGAATTCATTAGGTGAGAGCCCTGTAAGCCTAGTTAGGGCTAATAGCATTACGTGAGATAAGCTGTGCGCGACGGTAAAAGGATCAACACGTACTACGCCAGGTATATTATTAATCTCGTTAACGACCTCCTCGACCTTCTGATAATCTAATTTAAATAATATACCATCGGTTTGGAGCCTTCGCCCTAGGAAGTTCACATTACCCCATTGGTCCTGGACAATAACGGGAATTTTACTAAGCCTACGAGAGTATGGGTGGCCCAGCAAATACATCATAGTTAATTCATAGACGTTAAACTTACCTGGCTGCACATCATTTATTATTGGAATTTTCTTCCTCAGTTCATCCTTAACGGCTCCCACGTCAACAGCTAAATCAAGTTCACTAATAGGCGATGGCGAAAATACCGTGACCAAAAACGGCTTCGTAATAGCCGTCGAAGGCTTACTTACTACATTCCTTCCGTTACGTAAACCTCTTTTATTAGGTTGAAATATTACTGGACTTTGCTTACCGGCCTCGCAAAAGCCGGGATGCTGATGATCATAATGCTTGCAGTTTTTATCATTAAATGGGCATACAAACCTCAAGCTCTGTAGCGGTCTCCTCGGGTTAGTGGCACGCAGGCCCTTCAATTCTCCTTTATATTTCTGGTTCTGGCACCAAATATCAAGAATATTTGATGTAGGTTGGACATAATAATCCCGTTGTTGTGCTCCTAAACCAGTAGTGGTAGCGAAGTAAATTATATTATCTCGATTAATGCCATCGATGTGCGGCACCCCGACATACGCCTGAACCAATCTTGCCTTACAACGAGGGCAATAGTAATAACCGTCTCTTCCCTGCTGAGCTGTATTAAATGAAAGTATCCTATTACAACGTGGACATATTAAGTAATCAAATGATACTATGGGAGGTACGTTGGTATCATAACTTACTTGATCTAAATTATGTATTATGTATGCCTCCTCATTTTGTACCTTATTTAAAATATCATTTAATGCGTTATAAAGCGCCGTATTTGATGGTTGCATCTCTTTCAGATTTTCTATAGTCCTTTTGAATCGGTCAAGGATTTGCTTAGCGTATATATTACTCATGCTCACGCCTCGGTGAAGAATTCGCCTATTCTATTTCGTATAATATTATGAGAATAAAATGCAGCTGCGAAGAAGTACCCCCTATAGCTAACTACCTGCCCGGGAAGAGCGTGCTTAATAGCATACCTAAGCTCCCTATACCTACTCATGCGTAGCTTATTAAATATAAATACAACATTAATATCGGCCGCCCTCAAATTGTAAAGCGTCTCGTCGCCGCCGAGAATATTTATAAGATTGCTAAGGTTTATCATACTCCTCGCATTTTGGCTTATCCACTGTTGTATTAATTTACTTTCATTATTAATTACAGACTGAATAAGCGGGATACTTCGTAGATTAATTATGCTTGAAGGAATGTCGTTGTTAGAAAATAGTGTAGATAGGTAATTTGCCATGGAGCTCCAGAAAGCCTGCCTGCGGCCTGCATCTATGCCATTGACTATTGCGTGGCAAGTATCATTACTCCCTGGGCAATTGCCCATTACGCAGCATAATTTCACCGCGGCGGTAACAAACCTCCTTACCGCCCTCCTTACGGCCTCCTCATTAGACGCACCTACAGGGTAAGTCTCACGCTTGAGTGCAGCTTCCCTCATCTTCCCATCGCTTAGTAATTTATAATTCTCTAAGAAGTAGTAGTCAATCCTCCTCTCTGGGTCAAATACAGTAAACACGACGGCATCTTTCTTTCTGCCTGCTCTGCCGATCCTCTGGATGTAGCTAGTTAAAGTATTAGGCATGCCGTAAATAGCCACGAAGTCTATCACGCCGTAGTCAATTCCGAGTTCGAGCGTGCTCGTAGCTACGAGGATGTCCAAGTTACCCCTCTTAAACTCGTTCTCGACATCGACCCTATCTTGCTCATAATCCGTGGAGTGCCCCCCTATCCTATCTGGTACGATTGTCTGCTTTACTTCCTCATCAATCTTTAAGCTATGCAGTAATTCGTTAGATTCATCTAAGAAGTTCGTAAATATAACCCCCTTCGGCACACTATTTACCGCATTCTTATATTCACGAATAGAGCTGGCAATGAGCCTAACGGTGGTTGCGTCAATCGTATATGCCTTAGGCATTATAAACGCAAAATACCTTCTGTGCCCTCCTTTTCCTTTTTCAGTACTTGCCTCAACCTCGGCCTGAATAACTTTAACATCGCCTCTTCTCACGCCGAATATGCTTGCAGCGAACTCCTCAGGATTGCCTATCGTGGCGCTCGCCATTACATATGTTATTTTATGCCTCATAGTGCCACTTAACTTATTTATTATGTACTCCAATAAGCTCAGCATGTGGTGGACTTGGGCCCCGAAGCTTCCAGTGAGCATGTGGGCTTCATCAAGCACTATCAATGATGGCTTGCTTACGTTAGTAGGATTAACATTACTGATGTTCGCACCGCAGTTTAAGCATTTTATGCCCCTCCAATTGGGCGGATACGTAAAGCCGCACTGTGGGCACCTCTTATAGGGGGTGCCAAGTACACTCCACTCGAACCAATAAGGCGGCCCACCCCCCATTCCTGAGAGTATTCTATTCATCATATCCTCATCAGTGATTAAAATGTCTGGTGGCTCGCCGTATATGTCGTCCCTCGTAATCCTCATGTACTTGCTTACGAATCTCGCGAATGGGCAATTACTACCACCTTTATTACATATGACCACCCCTGAGCCTATGTCGTACTCAACAGGTTCACCATCTAGTGGGCAGTGCATGGGGAGTGTTATTGGCTGCTGCGTTTGCTGAGACCTCTGAGATTCAACCTTATGCTTAACATTACCGTGGAGTACGCCGAACGTAAGTTTGAGATTTTTAAGATTTTCATGTAAATAATAGAGCATGTGCGCTACCTCCTCTACCTGATCGTTAGCGAGCGACTTGGTTGGGTACATCAATATGGCCTTAACTCCTACGCCCTCATCCTTCTTACATAACTTCCTATACGCTGAAACTATTATTGCGGGTATTAGGAAGGCGAACGTCTTACCGCCAGCCGTTCTAGCCGTAATGACTATCTTATCCTTAGTATCTGGCTTATTGATAAGGCCTTGGCTAGCTAATACCTCCTCAATTGCCTGTTCCTGGTACTCATAGAGCTCATTAACCCCATAGTTACTACTTAATACGTTGGCTAGCGCATCGAACAATGGGCTTAACCTCCTTTTACAATCATCGTTAATGTTAAGTCTGCTCAATAAATACTCAAAGTAGTCCTTCACTTTACTGCTGCTTCGCTTTATTGGAGGTAGGACCTCCTCCTCAATGTGGTAATCCATTAACCTGCCGCTGTTACACGCACCGTCATTGCATATGAGCATTGCGTTATATACGTGCACATTAAGTAGCCCACCCTTTGCTGCATCCCACTGTACGTTTAGCTGCGCACCATGTGACGCCTCTACGTGGCCTTCAACCTCAAGCAAATGCCCAAGAGCCCACCTGGTGCCCTCTTGCTTATTCCACGTGAACACCCAATACCGCCTGCAATAATCCTTAACCGCCTCGCCCTTGTATGAGGGGGCTATCCTCAAAATACCCCCTAGATTAACGAGGTACGACTTAGCTACATAATTATCACCAGCCCTACAAAGGCCTAATACAATACCGAAGGCAGGGTAATAATAGCCGGCGAGGTTACCGCTCTTATCGTAAACCTCACCCCTCAAGCTCATCCACGGATTGCTATCTAATATGCCTATAGGGACTGCGGTTATATTGTTACCCAGGCTATATGCTCCTCCAGAGCCTACGTTGAGCACAAAGTGCTGCTCTGCAAATCTACCGCGCGGTAGATTTATTGCTGCTACTTGCTTGAAAACGTAATCTGCATATTTCTTTATGAACTGTTGGGATTCCTGTTGATTAAGGGGTAATAGTATGAGTGATGTAATGAGGCAATCATTACTTATTGGGATTTCTAGCGGAATATTCAACATGCTTGACACCCACTTTGGTTTGCTGAGGTCGCCTGGCTCAATCTCAATGTTATTATATACGATTTTATTCACTCCCCTATCAACCATGCCGTCAATCGTAATCTTCGTATACGCATCCCCCCTCCACCTACTTTCATCATCGTAGTCGTATGATGTCCTCACGTAGAAACTAAAGGTGAAGCTTACGCCCCCACTGCCTAAATCGGCATTCAGTAAGTCCACGCCGAATATATGCCCTGGGTTCCTTGATGAATAAAATTCCTCAATAAACTCCTCTACATCTTCCTCCTCTTCCTCTTCGCCGCTAATGCTGGGCTGGCATTGTGGAATTATTCCTTGCCAGAGTCTCATCGCTATAGGTATAGGCGGCGGCGATAAGACCGAGATGTGCGGCTTCTCTGGATGGTGCCTTTCCCTTAAGTAGCCGATTGAATTCTCAATAACATCTCTTAGATTAAAGCTACTTTGTTGAATATCCAACACTTAATGTGATATTAAGGCAGTTATTTAAACTTTTTCTTTTAGCCTTACGTTAAGGACTTTAATAGTGCTTCAGCTAGCTTCTGGCTGAATTTTGGTGGTACTGAGTCGGCGATTGCCCTATACATGCCGTCGATTGCCAGCGGCTTAAAGTTGAACCAGTCTGGGTAGGTGTATAGGCGGGCTAACTCCCTCACCGTTATCATCCTGTCGTGCATTGGGTGGAGCATCATGCTCCTCCTCGGGTGTGGCACGACCTTCACTAAGCCGTCAATAGGCACCCTGTACAGCCAGTACCTATGCTTCTTTTCAACGTCCTTAACGTACTTTGAGGCATCTATAAGCCCAGCCTTATGCGCCGTAACGAGTGAATAGCCTGGCGGTATCCTAGGGACCAATTCCTTAATCTTAGAATCAATACTGTAATTCACGTGGTTATGCACAACCGAGCCATTAAGCATGCAGGGGTCTACGGTACACGGCTCTGGCGGTAGGCCGTTAAGCAGGTTAATCGGCCTCAGCGGCGGCTCTTTCACCTCCTCAAGCCTCATGAAGACATTATTAGCACCTCCACCCCTTAATGCTACGACAATCCACCTCCTACGCATTGTAGGTATGCCGTAGTCAGCGAAGGCCACGAGCTTATAAGCCACGCTATAGCCGAGGTCCACCAACCCCTTAACCAACGCTTCAGGCCTCCAGTTAGGCACCTCCTCAACAATAACGGCACTGGGCTTAACCTGGTTAACAGCCCTAAGCACCTCAAGGTCAAGGCCATACTCAGGGTGGTTAACACCCCTCCTGCTCCTGGGAGTGGCAATGGAGTAGGGCCTGCAGGGTGGGCCAGCGATAATTACATCAACACCCTTATACGCCGAGAAGTCAACCCTCCTTACATCGCCGCTAACCACCCTCCGCGGCCTTATATTCCTCCTATATGCCATAACCCTCCTTAAATCCACATCAACAACCGCCTCAATACTAAAGCCAGCTAGCTTAAAGCCAAGGCCAAGGCCACCAACCCCTGAAAATAAATCTATGGCACTGGGCACACTACCTAAATATAAGGGTGAATTAAAGGTGTAGTGAGTAAAATTTTTCCACATTATCCTGAAATTGCTCATGGTAATCCTATATCAAGAGGAATCTATATGGCTGTTTTTCAACGGCTGCGTCAAGGTTACTAGGCCACTGTATACTCATAAGGCGCTACAGGGTGATTAATCAGTAAAGGCGCTTTAAAACGTAACTAATTATCAACTAACACTCAAGTTAAGTGTAATAAACCCTAGGTGGGTGCTTGGTTAGGACGTGGCCTAGGTGGTGTATGTTGATGTTGATTACTGCTTTAAGCGGCTTACACATGGTATCCATGGCTGATATGAGCGTATTCGTAGTGGGGCTTGTTTAGGCATCGCCCTTGGTATTGGCCTAAGCTATGGTTGAGCCTCGCCTTGATCATAAGCATGCTTCACAGGTTTAGAGTTACAGAGTCAATGTTGAGTCATTGTTAAGGTGTTTTATTCCAGCTACGCTCAAGTTGAGGTGAATCATGGCCAAGCGCCTCATTCATTATGATAAGGATGGGGTTACTTCGTGGATTGGTGATGCCGCCAGTGGGCTTAAGGGCGATGGTTTCAACGTAATTATTCGCCTCAGCAATGTACCATTCCTTGGTTTAACATAAATACTTCACTGCATTAGTGGTGGGTTATGCAGCTTTGCCCTACTGATGTTTATGGCCATGTTTGTTCCGTGCTTACTAGGCTTTGCCCTAGGCTTGTTCCAGGTCCCTTGTTTGGGTTTAGCCTTGCTAACCTGGCTAGGCTTGACCCTGAGGTTGTTTGTGGTGTTGTTTATGGTGGCGTGAGTGAGGGTTGCGCCTCGGCGATTAATGAATTGAGTAGGTGGTGGTTTTCACTACCCAGAGACAGGTGTAGCATTTGCGGTTCACGGGCAAATCAAATTGATGAGGATTGGAGGTACTGCGTGGAGGGCGACGCTGGCATAGCTATGTTGGAGGGCCTTATTCAGTTATGCGATAGGTGCCACCTAGCCAAGCACCTAGGCTATGCACGGATTCACGGCAGGTTTGAGGAGGCGTTTAGACATGTTGTTGAGGCGAATGGCGTTAGTGAAGAGTTGGCTAGGCGGGTGGTTAATGAGGCATTTAAGGTGCATGCCTCTCTGAGCAAAATAAGGAGGTGGAGGATTATACTAAAGGAATTGCCGGGCCTAGGTGAGGGTGTTGTTAAGGTTGTTGAGCATGTACTCAACTTCATGGTGAGCAACAATTATGAGTTTTCTAATAACTGGCTTTGGTATAGGGGGCAGAATGAGTCAGTGATAGAGGGAAGAGCCGAGGATGAGGCCTTGGAGTTCCTACGAAACGCACTGGGCCTTGAAGGTAGTGACCCAATGGGTATTGTGGTGAGGTTGAGTGATGGGGATTTAGGCAGGCTCGTTAATGAACTCGCCAATACCCTTAGTAATTATGGCATTAATGTCCTCAGGCGTGAAACTAAGGTGGCGTTGAGGTTGGTTAGGGGTTCTAGGCATGTTAGGGATGACGGGTGGATTGAGGTTAAGCTTGGTTCAATGGTTGGTAAGTGGATGGTCTTCGCACCAAGTAGGCTTAGAGGCGTTATGATGCGCAGCATCATTGATGGACTTAGGGAGAGAGGGTTGGATTATATCGTTAAGGCTGTTGGTATGGGGGGGAGGGGTGAGGGGCCTGTAATTGTTTATGTGCCTAATTTCCTAGCGGTGGGCATGGTTAATGATACTGCCGAGGTCATGTTAGAGGTATTGAATAGTCTTGGTATTAACAAACCACTACTCTTCAAGCCCGACGTATTCACGCAGGAGGGTGCTTACTCAGATGAGGTTATGAAATCCTACATCTATATAACATCATTGAGGCTTAAGGGCCTTCACTAATGCGGTGTAGAACCTCCTGAAGTTTAGGTCTATGACCCTAACAGCCTCCAAATCCCTCCCCAAGTGCTCAATCACATCGTCATAGCGCTTCTCCTCGTACCACTTGACTACATCCTCACCACTACCATACAACTCCCCAACACCTAGACCAGCCTTCCTAGCCCACTTAACCATTCTCTCTAGGTTTAAGCCCTTGAATGCCATTCCGTTGAATAGTAGCGTTGCTTGGAGGTAATCAATCACGAGTGTGTTATGCCAAAGTGCATTAAGTCTGCCTAAGGAATCAACCCTGTACTTAAATCCCTTCTGAATAAGTAGTGGTATGTCGTAACGAAGCACATTAAACCCAACCACAACAATAAAGTCTGCCTGATTCCTAACCCCCATAAAGTACCTGTAAAAACTCCTAACCAACTCACCCTCATCATTATTGTTCCCCCATATTGTGAAGAAGCGGAGCACACACCCAGCACCAGGTGCTTCATTCTCTCCGCACTTTATGCCTGTGGATTCAGGATCATACCTAGTCCAGTCCTCAATAACCCCAATGGCTATTATACCCTCATTAACGAAGGCATCCTCCTTACGCGGCCTATACGTCTCAACATCAAGGTACAACCTCAATAAAAACACCCACTAACTAAGCAAGAACACCCTTTTAACCCTTTTAAGAAATGAAACCTAACCTAAGCAAAGGTAGTGATGGAATTGAAATGGTGTTCCAGTGGTCTTTAGTCGGATAAAAATGAAAAATTGTATGAAGTCATGTAAAGTAATGGTGGAGTGTGAATTCGGGATCCATGGGTGTATTGGTGAGGGTGCATGTTTCATGTGTTTTAACTGGTTAGAATGCATGTGGCTTACCTGGTTGACTTCGGCTTACATGCAACATACCTTAGGTGCGTAACGCAAGTACCACTGCCTAAGCTCCTCATGCCTAGGGCTCCAATAATGCTCAACCAGAATCCTAAACTCACTGGGTGGTGCCCTGCCCTGAAGCGTGTTCACTATTGACTCGGGCACGCCCTGGCTAATCATCCAGGTTGCGAAGAATTTCCTAAGCTCATAGAGCTCGAATTCACGATTAAGCACCCGCCTGGCCGTGTCCTTAATCTCCCTCCTAAGCCTGTCTCTGCCAAAGGGTATTAGCCTCCTTGCCCAGCCTTCGGCGTTAGCATTGACGCCTAGGTAGTCTGCCTTCACGATGTCAAGCTTGGCCTTGATTAACACCTCCCTGGCCGGTAGGTAATTTACCTTAACCCAATTCACGACCTCAGGGCGTAGGAAGGCTACGAAGGAGCGCTTAGTCTCAGTAACCTTAC
>Ga0208006_100569_pt1 | contig 13086 bp, 15 predicted proteins | sample ECH_Bnyco_MetaG_FD_187131 | JGI IMG/M metagenome (GOLD analysis project Ga0208006, IMG submission 187131) | Hot spring microbial mat communities from Yellowstone National Park, Wyoming, USA - ECH_B nyco_MetaG (SPAdes) (version 2) | ecosystem: Environmental > Aquatic > Thermal springs > Hot...
GGCAGAGGTCGAGGGGTGGACCGTGAATTCGGGGAAAACCGGTCTCCCCTATTTCCCAGTTAGTCATCTTGGCTAGAAAAATTGAAGTAGGACACTAAGCATAATAATTAAAAAAGCTTATATTAGGTTATCTAACATTTTTATTAGGTGTAAAGATGTCGGAACTTGTAACCAAGAAGGAACTTCTAGCCAAGCTCAAGTCCGAGCTGGACAGTAACTCTCTGAACACCTATATATTTTCGTATGAGGCGAAATATGGTTTAGCCAGCCGTCCAATCTTTACTAAAACACCTCAGCCTATGGCAATTCCTTACTCTTGGAAGTATAGGAAGGTGAAGGAACTCCTTAACCAGGTCGCGTCTCTACTGACGTTGGAGGAATCGGAGAGAAGGAACGCGACGATGGTGAACCCCGGCCTTAAGGATATAGTATCGATCGCTACTACCCCTACGATATACTCGTCCTTCCAAGTACTTAAACCTGGAGACGAGGCGATAGCTCATAGACACACTGTGGATGCCTTCAGGTTCGTCGTTGAGGCTCCCCATGAAAAGGCGTATACTGTGGTCAACGGAGTGAAGGTAAACATGAGGGAAGGAGACCTCATATTGACGCCCGATTGGGCGTGGCACGGCCATAGGAATGAGGGCGACTCAGACGTTTATTTTATGACCGGTCAGAACGCCATTCTCATATATTGGATAGGGGCCTCCTTCTACGAGAACTACGAGGAGGTTACAGGGAGTAAGTTCGAACCTATCCTGTACACAGACAGAGAAATTCTCTCGTACTTTGAGGGTGGGCTAGTACCGTCAGGTGGGCCCTTCACCGTCAGAAATCCCCTCATATACTATCCATACGAGAGGATGAGGAAGGCCCTCTTTTCCCTCTATGAGAAGGTCAAGGATCCCCAAATAGTGGTAGACTACGTTAATCCAATTGATGGCGGTAGCCCACTTCCGGGGATGAGGATAAACATGAGGCTCATAAGACCGAAATCGTCAACCAGGTTAATGAGGAGGACGGAGAACTCCGTTTTCTGCACCTTCAGGGGAGAAGCTAAGTTTGAACTCCCGGAGCAGAAGAAGGAGTTCAAGTGTGAACCTTATGACGTTGTGGTCTTACCCTCGTGGACTCAGTACAGGATAGTCAACGACACGGAGGAGCCAGCTATTCTATTCTCCTATTCAGATGAACCGGTGTTCAGATTTCTAGGGGTATTTAGAGAAGAACAGAAGAGCGGTTAGAACTCCCAACCACATTCACCTTTTTCTAAGGTTAACTTAAGCTTCCTAAAGCCCGCTCTATGACCTGTAGGTGGTCTTGAAAGGATCAGCCAGAGAAATTGAGCATAGCTTCCTTTTTAGAATTAGACAACTAGGTATTGTCCTCCATCTCGCTTCTTATACACTCGAGCTCCATGTCCTCCTGGCCGTCTTCTGCTAAACCAACACTCATCCCCCCTGCCCCACCTCCTAAAAGTAATGCTTTTATATTAGAACTCCTCCCTTTTCCCCAGGCGGCGCTTGATTGAAAGCTGTGAGGCTGTTTCAGTTTAGGGAGGAGCTCAAGGAGTCAGAGATCGACACGCCGAAACCAAGGGGAAAACAGGTACTTCTTAGGGTGAGAGGCGCGGGAGTCTGTCATACCGATCTGAGCATAAGGGAGGGAAGGTTCGCACTTAAGCACATGATGAAGCTCCCAGTCACATTGGGCCACGAGATTGCAGGCGTCGTGGATGAGGTAGGGGAAGAGGTCTATGAGATTTCTAGGGGTGAGAACGTCGTAGTATATCCTTGGATAGGCGTGGATGAGGCGTGTGTCTACTGCAGGATGGGAGAGGAGCAACACTGTGATAAACCAGGTTGGTTAGGTTTCATCTCCGACGGTGGGTATGCCGAGTACGTTCTGGTTCCACATTACAGGTACGTCTATCGAACACGTCTAGATCCGGCAATCGCTTCTACGCTCTCCTGTTCAGGCATAACGGCATTTCGTGCGTTCAAGGAGGCCAACCTTAGACCTCATGAAACCCTTCTGGTAGTGGGTGCAGGAGGAGGACTGGGAACTCTAGCTGTAGGCATAGCTAAGGCTAGGGGATGTCCAAAGGTCATCGCTGTGGATATCGGTGAGGAGAAGTTGAAGTTGGCCGAGGAGGCTGGGGCAGACCACGTTCTGAGTGGGGACAGGGACACAGTCTCCGAGGAGATATTGGAATTAACCGAGGGGAAGAGGGGAGTAGAGGCAGTGCTGGACTTCGTAGGTTCAAAATCAACCTTTCGCGTCTACTCCAGGATACTTGCCAAAATGGGAAGGTACGTTAAGGTAGGGACCATGGGGGAGACCCCCGACTTCCAGTATCCACTACTTACGCAAAGGGCAGTGAGGATAATAGGTACCCTCGTCGGAAACAGGGAGGACATGTTACAGGTCCTCAAGATGGTTGAGGCTGGACTGGTCAAACCCAGAATAACTAAAATTAAACTCGAGGAGGTGAATGAGGCCTTGAACAGGCTTGAGCGCGGTAACATAAGTGGGAGGCAAGTTGTTACACTAGCCTGAGCTGTTTGTAAGAAGTAAAATTTTACTTTTTTGTAATTTTATCTACTTTTTTCTTAAGTATATTGAGCCCCAGCATCAACGAGGGAGCTCCCCCATAAATGAAGGCTATCTCTACGGCGTTCGCGATCTCCTCGATTGTTGCACCTGCCCTGATAGCAGCATCTATGGCGTTCTCCGTACCTTTCTCTATCCTTAAGGCTGAGGAGACGCCTACCCTTATTAGGGCCTTAGTCTTATCATCTAAAATAGACTTTTGGAGCACATGATCCCAAATTCCGTTCCATCTGTCCAGGAACTCTGGATCCCTTTCCGCTAAGAAAATATGGAAGTCCTCCACGAAGCCCCTAACCCGTGCGGCCTCACGAAGGAGCTCTTCAGGATCTTTAGCCATGGTCTTCTCTTATAATCCTCAGCTTTTAAATCTATGAGCTCTAAATTCCGTTTTATCTTCATCCTATTGAACTCTCCATGAGGGTAGTTGGCTCAGCTAGATTTTCTGATTTCCGCTTTCCAAAATGAGACCTAGAGCCCCCAAATCCAGCTGATGATACCTCCATCAGGACCCATGGATCTCCCAGTGCATGAGTTTCCATGTTTCGTGCCGATCTCGCCCTGAAGCGAAAACCGAGTTCAATGAGCCCTAAGGATGACTCAGAATCCTGAATGGCCCCATTTTGATCGTCTGGGGAGTTTTCTCCACTAATAAAATAAATTCAAAATTTTCGAGAATATAGAAATTTACTACCATGTGACTCCAGAAAAGTGATTTTTGCCATAAAGCTTTAGGCACAGAAATCTTAAAATCTGTCTAAGTCTAGTTTTCGGTGGTGATGGATTTGGAAGTTCATGGCAGATACGCTAAGATAGAAGGAATGAACGTGTACTATGAGACTGTAGGAGAAGGTCATCCTGTGATCCTTCTACATTTAGCCGGATTTGATGGTCGCGTGTATAGACCCTTATACGATTACCTTCCAGAAAAGAAGTACAAGCTAATAGTTCCGGACCTTCCCGGACACGGTAAATCAGATCCGTGGCCGGACTGGCAGAGGAGGAGAGTGTCCCTCCACTTCTTCGCGGACGTTATCACGAAGTTGGTGGACTCCCTAGGTCTAAGCCAGCTGTCTTTCGTCGGAACCTCCATGGGAGGTAACATGTCCCTACTCCTGGGAGCGAGGTTGGGAAGGAGAGTAAAGGGAGTGGTCTCATGTAACGGTGCCGGAAGGACCAGGACCTTCACTGAAAGAGACATAGAGATGGCGGATAACCAGGATGTGGGCAGGACCCTCAGGTTTGCAGGGGAGCTCGCCACAAAGAGGACTGTGGAGTATCTCACTTGGGTCAGGAGCGGTAACAGAAGGGAAATCCTAGTCAACGATCTGCAGGCGTGGAACGAGTTCGACATCATGGACGAGCTGAAGAAGATAGAGACTAAGGTCTTACTAGCCAGGGGAGAGTACGAACCATTGGTAACGGAGAACATGTTAAGAGAGACGGCCTCTCAAATCAAGGACGTGAGGATAGTCACCATAAGGGGAGTCGGACATTATGCCCCTGCGGAGAATCCAGAGGAGTTCTCCAAAGTAGTTTTCTCCTTCCTGGATGAGGTGACAAAGCCTTGAAGCTACTGAACTTCTCGGTTGGTGAGAGTGGGCCCAGGCTGGGTGTCCTCCTGGAGGGAAGGATCCTTGACGTGAAGAGGGCCTACATGCAACTTAAGGACTTCGAACCCCCCTCATGGTTCGACAGCGTGGATAACGTGGTTAGGGGAGGGGAGGATGCCTTGGGACTCCTCAGGAAGTTCGTTGATGCCCTAACCAACTCAGAGAGGGAGAGGTTATCCCTCCCCTTGGATTCCGTGACTTATCATCCCCCCATCCTGAGGCCCGAAAAGGTACTCAACATGAGCGTCAACTATGCTAGTCACGGTAAGGAGACTGGGAGGAACAACATCTACAAGGAACCGTTCCTCTTCGTCAAGCTACCCTCTTGCCTGATAGGACACGAGAGGCCCATAGTTCTGCCCAGGTCCTCCAGTCAGGTGGACTATGAGGGTGAACTGGCAGTAGTGATGGGAAGGAGAGGAAAGTATGTCTCAGCCTCAGAGGCGTTTAAGTACGTGATCGGTTACACCATCATGAACGACGTCAGCTTCAGGGACAGGAGGATACACCCAGCAACCCCAGACTTTGGGTTAAACTGGCTACACGGTAAGTCCCTGGACAGCGGTAGTCCCGTAGGTCCTTGGCTCGTCACCAAGGATGAGATACCGGATCCCCATAACCTCTCCCTGGTCACCACGGTTAACGGCGAGGTCAGACAAAATGATAACACTAGGAACATGATATTCAAGATACCGGAGATAATAGAGTATGCATCTGAGGACATCACTCTGAGGCCCGGGGATATAATCTCAACTGGTACCCCAGCTGGCGTGGGTCTGGGGACGGGCAAGTACCTGAGAAAGGGTGACTTGGTTTCGGTGAAGATTGAAGGGATAGGCGAACTTAGAAACCCTGTACAGTGATCTTTGTAACTATCGTGGAGGCCGATTTAAAATTTCTTAAGCTACCGTGTGCAACTTGCTTTGTTTTTTGGAATCTTTACATGAGTAACCCGTTTATTTTAGTAACAAATTTAATATAATACGCAGAATACTTTGATAATATACATTGAACTAGATAGATACGTCCTACGAACTCTAGTTCTTAAAAAATTTTTAAACGAGAATGTGTAATGACCAATAATGGCAGGTAAAAAGGACTTCAACCCGTTCTTAGTACTTAAAGTTGAGGGAGTCCATAACGACTGTTGGACCACAAAAATCGACTTTCCTACTCAAATCATACACTACCGCGACATGGGACCTTATGTTAAGATGAGCGTCATAGTGCCCAAGAAAGATTTGAAGAAGTTCGTGAGTGCCTTGAGGGAATATTACAGGTTATTCTCCATCCAGACAGTCCAAGAGTACAGTAGGGATAGGGTGCTGCTCAGTGTAATTAAGAACTATCGTCAGTCATCACTCTTCAAGGCCATAGATGGGGTAGGAGGAATATTCTTCAGTAGTAAGTCAGAGGGAGGAGTAGAGAACTGGGAGTTCGCTGTCCCGACCAACAGGAAGGAGGACGTACTGGAAGTGATGGGGGAAACGCTGGATATTAGGAACGTTAGAGAAAGGAACTTCGTGGTTCCCAACATGTTGGAGCTCAGCAGGAATGAGATGAGGGTGCTAAAGGCAGCCATGGAGTTGGGATACTTCGACTTCCCCAGGAGAACTAACAGCTCTGAACTGAGCAAGTTCTTGGGCATAGACAGGACCACGTTGATTTACCACATCCGGTCGATACAAAAGAAGCTAGGAATGTACATCCTTAACGCCATGGGCGAAGAGTGAAGGACGAAATTGTACTTCAAGAAACTCAACGAATTATAAATTATTGACAGCAGTTATGGGACTTTAACGTAACTTAAAGATTCTCATCAGCCCCGGCGGTCCGCCTAAATGACGTTCGAGAACATGAGGAACGCCTCCACGCTCCCCAGGGCCTCGACGTCCCTGTGGAGCTCCTCGATCTCCCACCTCATCCTCCAGGCCTCCTCGACTTCCTCGCTGAGCGAGAGGTCGGTAGTGTAGAGGTACCTGGCGTGTGTCCCAGAGTCACGTTTATGTTCCCGGACTAGCAACTTCACCGTAATCGCTCGGCCTCCCAGGGTCAGGTCGGCGTAGTCGACTCCGAGGGTCTCCCACTCGGAGGTGTCCCTCAGCCTCCTCGAGGGTCCCCTGGACCGACTCGACCCTGAGTTCGGTTGGACTTGAGCTCAGACACCACGTTGTCCCTCACGAGCTTCTCGGACAGTACTGGAGTCGAAGATGACCCTGGCTACCGGAAGTGCTCCTTGAGCACGTCCAACATCTCCCTGGCCAAGTCGATCTTGGTCTTGAACTCGTTGACCATCCCCAAATCCAACATCTTCCTCACGGCGTAGGGGAAAGCCCCCACCATGAACGTCCTGCCCGTGGAGAGGTCCACTATGGCGACCGTGAGGAGCTTGGCCCTCTCGAACCTCCCGTGGGCGTGGCAGTAGGTCCAGTAGTTCCCGTGGGGGCTCACGTCCTTCCCCCTGGAGCGTTGTGGTCCACGGTGTCGTCTATGATAACGAGAGGTCCCTTGACCGGCTTCTCAGGACCTCCAGGTAGTCCCTCCACGCATCTCCAAGTTCTCCCAGCGCCCCATCAATTCACGTTCCAACCCGAACGTCTCGGCCGCGTTCCTCACGCTGGCCCTCCCACCCACCAGGACCACGAGGACTAGTGCCAATTAACCTTCCTGCTCCTCCCGTTCCTCCTGACTACCCCAGTTGGTTGATCGCCCTGACCTGCCTCACCTTAGCTTCCCTGATTGAACTCCCCTCGTTCGGCATCTTTTCAGCTGGAAAGCCTTGAAAAATAAAAACTTCTCGCTAATACCGATCTTCCGGTAATACCTCCCTGCGATTCCCATAACTGCTGTCATATAGAACTATGTAGAGCTCTCAAAAACCTCATCCCGGTCCTTGGCTCTTCCCCACATCCTCCCTAATTAGACCTAGTCTAGCGTCAAATATCATTCCACAATGATCGCATCTGAACGCCGTGGGCAACTTGATCTCGTACCTGATTACTTCCCCGCAGCCTATACACTTTACCTCGATCCACCTATGTTCGCAGTCTCCCATCTCACTTCACCTTGGAAATGTAATCATATATCCCCATGTTATACCTCACTTGATTTTCCCTCTTTGATATTATGGCCTCTCTAAGGAGGTCCTGGAGTTCCTTTGTCGTAGCGTACTTCCCTATTACATATAACCCTAACCTCTCGTGATATATATCAACGTAAGTATGGAGGTCATAGAATCCTAGAATCCTGGAGGGGAACCCATAGTGTTTCCTTAGGCCCTCAGCCATCAGCCTGTTATTCCTGGGTAGGCTCCTCTCAAGGAAGGGGATCGTCGCGTAAGCTAGCGGTGGACAGAGCTTCTTTAACTTCTTCACGACGTCGGTCTCCGCTGAGACCCAGTTGTGAGCGTTCGGCACAATAGGTTTCGCGTTCCATATATCCCTCTGTCTATCCAAACCGAAGGCGTGAACCAGGAAGTCCGCCTTCAGCTCAGCATGTCCTATCTCTTCTGAAGCATGCCTCATTATTATGTCCCTCACGTCCCTATCCTTGATGTTATCGAAGACGTGACTTACTATCTCCACGGCGAAGTTGTCCACGTCCAAGAAGCTCTGAAGCTCCATTATCTTAAGCTGTTCCAGGCTGAACTCCCCTCTATGGACGAAGGGAGCCAACCTCAGGGTCCATTCGTAGTTCTCTTGGATAATCTTGTCGTCCAATTTCCTCAATTCCTTGACGAAGTCAGCCGCGGGAAGGTCTAACCACTCCTGCCATCCTATATCATATATTCCTTGTATTGGGGCGTAAGCCGTATTGGGTAACAATTCCCTGGGTAATATACTCTTGAGTCTCTGCTGTGTAACTTTCCTGGAGTACTCTTCGTACTCCTTTTCTAACTCGTGCATATAAAGCTGTTTCCAAAACTTTCTTAAAAACATTTCGATACTCTCTGCTTAGTGGGTTATTTCAATTTTTATCAGGAGTAACGTTAAACTTACTTTCAATCTAACACTAAATTTTGAATTTGAGAAAACTCAATGGACTCAACGCCTAAGAGAATTGAACAGTCCCACAAAGCAGATACTCTCAAACGTTTATAGATTTGGTACCCGCTGTTTTAGGTCACTCGGATCTACTCAACTCGATACCTAAAGTTAGAAAATTCAGAATGAACTTAATTTATTAAAATATTATTAAATAGCACTTATTAGGTTTACCTTGACTTTAAGGCTACACCTAACGAAAAACCATAACTACTGTATTAAATTAAAATTCCTCATATTAAAGGAAGATTTAACCATCTCACGAGGAGGTAGTTCATAAGGCGTTCCCCAGAGAAAACAGGAAGCTGTTGGAATCATGAAATTTTATAGTCGGGACAGTCCAAAGTTATAAGGATAGAAGTGAGCATAAGGGACGCAGCCAAGCTCTTTGGACCTGCGTGGTTGGCACTCCTAGCAGACGCCGACTCAGCAAGCATAATAGGGGGACTACTCACAGGAGAGCAATACGGTTACAAACTCATCTGGTTCGTTCTCCTCTTGGCTCTGCCCCTCTTCGTCATCCAGGAGGCCAGCGGGCTTGTTGGAGCCGTCACTGGAAAGGGGATAGGTGAACTCATAAGGGTCAACTACTCGAAGAGGGTAGCGTCGCTGGTGATCCTACCAATATTCTTCGTTGATTTCTTTACTTATTTGGCTGAATATACTGGAATATTTATAGGTTCTGTCCTCCTCGGGGTCAATCCAGTGGCTTCCCTTTTGCTCTTTTTCATGCTACACTTGACTGTAGTGGCAACCAGGGAATATGAACTCACCGAGAGGATCCTTCTGGTAACGTCCTTCTCACTTCTTGGTCTATCGTTCATCTCAGTCCTCCCAAGGTTACCTGCAATCAACGAGATGTTCTACTTCGGCTTAAGCAAGAGCTTCCTCTTTTACCTCGTCATCAACGTTGGGGCAGTAGTGACGCCTCCCAGTATGATAATATATCAGAGTTATGCCACCGGTGTGAAGTACTCCAAGATACTGTTGGGGAGGGAGGATAAGGTGAGGTGGGTTAAACTGGAGACAATGCTCGGGTCCCTAATCACGGAACTTATCATAGTCTTCTCAGAAATCATAGGAACTGGCCTCAGGGACGTTAACCCCCTATATCCCGCAGAGATCCGAGGCTCCCTAAACTGGATTGGGTACGGGCCCGAGATCTTCGGGGCCCTCCTCATTAGTGCTGGATTCCTGGCACTAGTTGTGGTCTCCATGAGTAGCTCTTGGGGGATATCTGAGGCTGTGGGCATAAGTTCCCCCAGAAATAACTTCCTCATATATTCCCTTGAGTCTATACCTGCAGTGATGCTTCTCATCGTCATGGGCAGTAACTACTCTGGGATGTTCAACTTCGCCCTTGATCTACTCTCCATCTCTCCATTGGTGATATCTGTCCCAACGATAATCATAGGGAAGCTCATATCCAGGAGGGAATTAATGGATCAATACGCCTATAGTTCCCGAAAGCTAATATTATACTACTTTACCATAATACTCATTGCTCTAACTGGGGGACTAAATCTAATATTTAACCTATTCTGACTCCGAGGGGGAGGGTTGTGGTCAGGAAAGCGTTGTAGCTATACCGTATCCTGTGGTTGTAAACCTGGAGACGCGCTCTATAACTGTTCAAGTATGTCTCCTTCAGGAAAGTTACGTTGTCTATAACGCTATGTATCACTTATAGCACTTATAGGAAAAATCCCTCGGGTTTGGGGGCATGAAAACTTTTTAGGATTTAACGGGCCGAATTACGGTATGACCGACAGGGAGGAGTACAGGGAGGCACTGGTCGAGGCCTTTAGGGTGGTAGCTGCCAAGATGGTCACGAGGTCGGACGCGTCCTTGAAGACTCTCCTGGGCTCCGTGGTGAGCAGGGGAGGAGTCACGGAGGTCGTGGAGGCCGTGGGGGTGGACTACGGGAACGCCCTGAGGAGGTTAGACGACCTGGCCCGGACGAACTTGATGGAAGTAGTCAAGGGGTTGGTAAAGGAAGACCCTGTCCTGGTCATCGTAGACGACTCCCACGACCACAAGCTCTACTCCAGGACGATGCCCGTGGGGAGGAACGGGACTCAGGTGTTCCACTGCGGGACTAGGAGGTTCGAGCCCTCGATCCAGCTCCTCGTAATCGCCGTAAGGGATCTGGTCAGGAACGAGGTCTACGTGGTCACATGGAACCCTACGTGCCCAGGAAGGCCTTGGACGTGCTCAGGGAGAGGGGCGAGGAGGAGTTCAGAACCGGGGTCGAGATGGTACAGGCCCTGGTGCCCGTGCTCAGGCACAACTTCAACGTGTCTGGGTGGTCTTCGACTCGTGGAACGTGAACTCCAAGACCCTGTTCCCCAAGACCGTCGGGGAACTCAGGGGCGACGCGCGGGTCCTCGGGGGCGGGAGACTCGTGCCCGTCGCTGAGTTCCCCGAGGGCCTCATCCAGTACCTGGGGACTCCCGTGAAATTACTGGTGGAGGAGCGCAAGGGCTTCGGTAGGAGGTACTTCTCCGCAGACCTGGACGACAGGGCCGAGGACGTCTGACCACCTGGGAGCACCGCTGGGACGTGGAGGTGATCAGGGAGCTCAAGTCTGACTCGAGCGGAGCTCTTTCCTCACCTGGTTGAGGAACGAGGGGTTCATCACCCTGAAGGCCCTCTCGCTCCCGTCCTCCAGTCTTCAAGTACTCCACGGGCTTGAACCTGGGAGCCGAGAGGCTGTCCAGGTTGGTGAAAGGTATTTACCAGGAGGCCGGCAGCATCAAACAACTGCTCAAGAGGAGGAGAAATCCGTAAAGTGCTACACTTATATAAATCGAAGCAAGCGTTCATTATTTAGATAACACAGTAGAATTGGTCTCTCGTTTCTTAAACGGACCTTGACAAGGACTTTCTTAGTGATTGGCTGAGATTCAAATCGCTTCATGGCACGAGCTCATAGTTTAGCCAAAATACCTGGGAGGAGAGATTAGGCCAGTGATATTGGTTTTGCCATGTTCTTCCCCCCACCTCACTCAATCTCAAACAGTCTTATGGCATTTGTATAAAATATTTGTCTCCTGGTGGTCTCTGGTATCTCGATGGAATCAAGTTCCCTCTTGATGAGCTCAGGCCTGCCCAGATCGTAAGGATAATCGCTTCCGAAAATCACGTTATCCTTACCTGCGAACCTGAGGAGTAAGTTTAAGGAATCCTCGGTGTACACTACGGTGTCATAATATAACTTCTTAAATATCTCACTGGGCTTGGACCTCGTACCTGTCTGCCCCGTGGCACCGGTGAATCCCAAATCGATCCTCCCTACTTGATAGGGGATAAACCCTCCACCGTGAGGCACGATGACCTTCATGTTAGTCCCGTTCAATAGGCCTTCCAGAACCAACCGTGAAATCACATACGTAGTCTCGAAAATGTATGAGACGAGGGAACCAACTCTTGCAGGTTCCTCAAGGATGCTGTCCAAAGGCAGAGTGCCAGGATGTATAAAAATTGGCTTGTTAATCTTTGAGAGGGCCTTGAGGGCTTCCCCGTAGTCTGCCAGGGACCTTTGTCCAATCCCCGTCCCAAATATGAATCCCACCAGACCCAGTTCCTCGCTTGACCTCTCAGCCTCCTCCATCATGACTTCCTCATCACCCAGGGGGAGTATCCCCAGACATCTGAATTTAGAAGGATATTTTCTAGAAATTTCAGCCATCTCATTGTTTATGCTTCTGGCAATCTTTACCTGCTCGTCGATTGATAGGAAGTGAATGAATGGGATGGAAATGCTCAGGATCTCCATTGTGGCGAAGTTTCTCTTCTCCAACTCCTTCAATCTGATTCCCAGGTCAAAATGTTCTCGCCTCATGGCAACAGACCTCTTGGAGCCCCACTTCACCATAACCCTTCCAGACTCCTCCCTTAACATGTTCCTCTTCTGAAGCAAATCTATGAACGATTTAGGGAAAAAGTGGGCGTGGACGTCTATCACTTCAGGAGAACTCATAGGATAGATCTTTTAATAGAGCATTTAAATATATCTAATATGGGAGTGTCCTCATGCAGTCACCTTTTTCCGATTTGAGTTAGTGTTATTAATATAATTGATTCTTGAATTGCCTTGACACCCTCCAGGTAGGTTCGGTTCAGGGGAGTGACCTCATCGAAGAAGACGTGGGGCTTCCCGACTATCGTCAAGGCCAGGTTGTAGTCGACCGGGCTAAGCTCCTGGTCACCGCCTTGGTGTCCCTGGCGAGCCTTGCCAAACTCGACCTGAGCTGAGAGTTGAAGCTCTCCACGGCCTGGGTGTGGTCCTCGCTCGTGACGTGTTTGTACAGGACTTGGTAGACCTGATATTGGTCGGAGTAGTTGACCTCACCACGAGGGAGGTTCACGAAGAGCCGGTAGAACGTCCTGTAGTCCCTGTCCCCGACCGTGAAGAAGGGGACCCCGTCCACGTGGGAGACCCACACCCAGAGGTTACACCCCAGACCTCTCCTGACCTTGAGGAACGTCCAGAGCTAGTCGAAGATCCTGGCCTTCCCCTTAACCCTTTGAGCGCTCCGGCTAAGTCCACAAGACCCGAGTAGGCCCTGACTCTCGTCCTCGCACAACAAGTTTTCGCTAGCAAACTTCCATTCTAATAATTCCTCCACTACTTTTCGAATAAGATGACTGCATGAGAACACTCCCGATTTGTACCTTACATTTCTTGAATAATCCTTTGTACCCTACATTTCTTGAATAATCCTAAGAATATATTAATGCGCAGCAGTTATGGGATTTCTCGTTAGGTGTAGCCTTGAAGTCAAGGCAAAATCTAATAGCTGCTGTAATGCGAA
>Ga0208006_100587_pt1 | contig 12845 bp, 10 predicted proteins | sample ECH_Bnyco_MetaG_FD_187131 | JGI IMG/M metagenome (GOLD analysis project Ga0208006, IMG submission 187131) | Hot spring microbial mat communities from Yellowstone National Park, Wyoming, USA - ECH_B nyco_MetaG (SPAdes) (version 2) | ecosystem: Environmental > Aquatic > Thermal springs > Hot...
GATAAAGGGAGTTGAAACACATGGTCACAAACCCTATCAATAAGTACGCCGCCCTTCGCACTGGCCCACCTCTTTGGGGTAATAAAAATAATTGTCGACCCCCGGCCCCTGCGGGGTTCCTACCTCTTCAGGAGTCTGGCGAGCATTCCGAATATCACTACGGCGAAGCCGGCGCCGGCCACGAGGTCTCCCAGCATTCTGAGCCATATCACGTCTATCACCACGGGCTCCTGCCAGAAGCCCGGCGCGCCTGACGGCGTGTATAGGGTCTTGGTGAACCAATAGCCTTGAGACAGCTCTTGCTGCATCTGTAGAACCGCCAGCGGCTCCAGCGTCAGCAACACCTGCAGGTAGAAGCCGACGCCGATAATCACGGCGGCCCACCTCATGAACCTCAGGTCCCTGTCGCTGAACTTGCCCGACAGGTAGAAGGCCGCTACCCACATCAAGATGCTCGGCACGCCGTAGGCCAGCGGGAAGGCCGCATGGGCGTGGGCCATGGTGCTCTGGGCGTCGTGCAGGAAGTAGTTGAGGGCCGGGGCGTTTATGAACGCAGCGCCTAACACCACAACGCCTATGCCCCCTCCGATGCCGGCCACCAACGCGTAGGTGAGTAAAGTCTTCTGGAGCTCTGTCTTCGCCCCTCCTCTCCTCCAGATCACTATGGCGTAGATGATCATGAAGCCGAGGGGCACGGCCTCAAGTACGCTGACTATGGCGCCTACGTACATCCAGAACGTCGGGAGGCCGGTGAAGTAGTAGTGATGGGCCGTGCCTATCATGCCGGTTATGATCTCGCTCGTAGCGTCCAGGCCGACGACGGCCAGCGCGAGCCGCTGCGGCACCAGACCCGCTATGAACAACAGCACGGCGACTACGGTCACCACTATCGGAGGCCAGAAGCCCTCCACGTACGCGTGGATGGTCATCCACCTGAAGTATTCATCCACCTGGAAGTTCGGCCAGGGCGCGACCACGGGAAGCGCGCCGATGAACGTGCCCGCGGCGGCGCCCGCTATAGCTATCGACAATATCTTGGCGAACGGCTTGAGCGGATCCGCAGCCGACTTCGACGCTCTGTACCACAGATATGAGAAATAGCCCAACGCCGCGGTCAATAGGAGGAGCCAGAGCGTCCCCTGGTCTATGGCGTCTCTGCCCTGGCTGCCCACTATGAACCACCAGGGCGATGGGATATAGCCGAGGTAGCTCAGCCAGATCCCGAAGAGATCGCCGAGGGCTACGGCCACGCCGAGCGCCAGCACTGCTAGCACCTGCGTCTTGGTCGGCTTCACGCCGAAGTAGGGGAATACGAAGAGCGAGAACGTTAGCCAAGTCAGGACTATCCAGAGTATGGCCAGGTTGTAGTGGAGGGCGCGGGCGACGTTGTACGGCAGTATGGACAGCAAATTGACGCCGTAGAGCGACGGCTCGGTGTATAGATGCATCACGTACCCCCCGAGCAGGCCCTGGACGCCGAGAGCCAATCCGAAGAGGGCGAAGCCCCAGAGAGTCAGACGTTGCGTCCCGTCGGGCTGCGGGAGCTGTATCGGAGTCCTGGGGTCGTGCCAGTAGTCGAGGAACTTAACTACGATGTAGGCGGCCATGGGCATCACCGTCAGCAGTATCGCGATTATCATGCCCCATGAGGCGTAGATCACGTTGTTCGTCGGGGCCAGCAAGCCCGGCATGTACGGAAAGCCGTTGGTCCAGTTCTCCAACGCTATTAGGGCGGTCCACGTAAAGTATGCGGTTAGGTCCTTCACGACCGATCTGTTGAGTATCAAGTTGGGCTTAAGCCTATACTGGGACGAGTTGGGCCCCAACATCTGCGCGTAGTAGTCCACGGCTTCGTAGAAGCCGCGCGCGAAGGCGTCGCTTACAACGACGTCACTGCCGTCGAGTTTCGGCGTCAACTGCGCCTTTATGGCCGCCATCGCTGTGGCGTTGCCCTGGGGGACTGAGCTGAAGCCCAGGCCGTGGGCGGCCGAGTCCTCGAGGATTCTGAGGGTGTACGACGTGAAGTCTATGCCGTAGTAGGCCCCCATGCCCAAGACGGACCCGTAGTCCATCAGGCCGTATTTCTGGAAGTAGTATTTCCCCATCACGATGTCGTTGCCCGTGAACAACACAGCGCCGTTGGCCGTGACCACTTCGTCCGGTATTGGGGGGATGTGGGTGAACGTGTAGTAGGCCATAAGCGCATATGCGACATACACCAGGATCGTGGCCGCCAGAATCACGGCCGGCCAGATACTTTTACCGTTGGGCATGGCATTGCCACATCTGCAGAGTGTAATGCCTTCTGGTTAATCGGATTAACCTTCCGCTCGGCGGCTAGCTCTATTCTCGTGGAGGGCCTCTAATGATTTGAAACGAAAAAACGAGACGTTTCTACGGAATTCATACGTGTGTATTTGAGGCCATGTAGTGCGTTGCCCCGCGACGCCGTGGCCCATCTCGGCTTTAGGGTTGAAGGCGGCCGGGTGCAACACATAGTGTTGACGGCCAGAGGCGCTGTGGCGGTCTCCAAGAGGTGCGACGACTGCGTGTTCTATAGGCTGATGTCGTCCAGCTACGTACGGGGCACGCCCTCCATAGACAACGGCGTCATAAAGGTAATTGTCGCGGATACCAGGGGAGCCCGGAGGGTGTTGGCAGAGCACAGGGGCCAAGTCATATCGGTGACCCCGGTGAAGCGTAGCTCCCTGGTCCTCACCTATAAACAGAGGGAGGTCCTGCTGGCGCTGGCCAACGGCGACTCCATATCGATATTGGCGCGGTCCAGCTCCAGATCCAAGGTGGCTGTTTACAAACTGTTCCGCAAGGCGTTGAGAAAAGTAGTAGAGCTGGTTTAAAACGAGGGGCACTGTGTTTTGCGCTTTGAGAGGCCGATTTTAATCGGATTCACGGGCCCTCCCGGAGCGTTAATCAACGCGATATGCGGGCTGGGACTCGCCGGCATCGCCGTCTTTGAGGGAAGGCTACCTCTCCAGTTCCCCGTCCGTGGGCCGAGACACCGCGCGAGGCCGCGAACCACAGAACTTGCGGCCATCTCCATCTCGCCCGGGACTGCTCGGAGCGCTCCGGGGCCATCGGCTGTTCAAAAATGGGCAGAAAGGACTGGGCCGTCATCTGGCTAATCACGGCGGCATCTACAATCGCGTTCGGTCTCTACTACGGCCGGCACTCCAGTCGATCTTGTCGGGCGATGTTCCTCTGGCTCTGGCCCTCCACGTGCCTGTGTTGATTACGTACTTGGCGGTAGGCGCGTACTTGTTGAGGTATATAGACGTGGAGGTGTATCTACGCGGGAGGCTCCTCGCCGAACAAGCGGCGTACGCCCTCCACGCTCTGGCGGATCCCTACATCGCGGCGGCGGGGCCCATCTGGCTTGCCGCTGGCTTGACAGCCCTGGCATCGAAATACGGCGCATCGCATCTCCGCGAGATAGGCGGAGAGGTCGTGTTGTCGATAATCGAGGCGTTTATAGCGGCTACGGCCAATATACTGAGCTTCGCAAGGCTTGCGATAATCTACATAGCCCACGGCATATTCACGTCGGCCGCGCTGTCCCTTCTGGCGTTGCCGGGCGGCGTAGCTCTGTATTTTCTGGCGCAGTTGCTGATAGCCGGCTTCGAGGGGTTTCTGACGGCCATACAATCGCTTAGGCTGATATATTACGAGACGCTCTCCAAGTTCTACAGAGGCTCTGGGCGGCTCTTCGAGCCGTTCAGGCTAGGCGAAAGCGCCGACATGCGGAGGGAATCCGCCAGCTAGCAAACACAGCGTAGCTACTGCGCGGAGGTTCTAGCCTCCATACGGGCGGCGAGAAGACGGCCCAGATCGAGGCTCGCAAGAGGGAAAAGCTTAAAAACCACTAGAAATATATGTAAAGGGGCCCGTAGCTCAGCCTGGTAGAGCGGCGGAGGATCGACGTCCGCCGCGGCTCTTAAGGGCGAAGGCGCCCGTGGAAACCCGTAGGTCGTGGGTTCGAAGGGGATGGCCCCGAGAGTCCCACCGGGCCCGCCATGGTTTTCTCGGCTATATGTAGTGGCGCACACTGTCTGATCCGCGGCTGGATGACTCCGGCAACGCCGCGGCGTATACGTCCAGAAGGCCGGCCTGCACATAGCATCGATACGCCACTCAGCGACGCCCGTCTATCAGTATCGCGTTTAGGCTGCAAATCGTCTTCTGCAGGTCTCGCCAGGTTAGCGGCTGGGGCTACTGCCTCAACCTAAACGGCTTGCCTTCGTAGAGCGCCTTCTCGGCGAGCTCGGGGGCGGCCTTCTCGAGCTCGTCCTTCAGATATACTGCCTCTCTGGATGCTCAACGCGTTTAATCGCCAAGAGGCGGAGGGGAAACGTCTTGTCGTAGGGGCAGGCCAAGGCGTCCATCAACCTATACTTCATAGGTCGTCAATTACCCGATAATAAATTTGGGCCGCGCCGGGCCTCAGGCCCCCTACGAGCCGCGTGCTCTGTGTGGCTGGAGGGCGTACGCGGCGGCCGCGGTTGGGGCTAGGGGTATCAGCGGCCAGCCGTTTAGGGAGTAGACGACGTAGCCGCTTGGGTTGGGGACGAGCCAGAGATACAGCGACACGACGGCGGCCCCCGCCAGCTCGTTTATCCTCTTCCTGCCGTCCCAGAGGAGCGCGGCGGTGGCTAGGGCCTTCGCGGCGATGGGTACGGCGAGAGGTATGGCGTAGTCTACATGGTATATGGGCGGGTAGCTCAGCGCCATCCATCCGCCCACCAGGAACTGATCCGCGGCGGCGCCCAGCGCTAGGAGCGGCAGAAACGCCAGCTTTGCGGGCCGGCTCTGCACGGCGATTAGCCCGGCGGCGCCGGCTAAAACCAACGCGGCCTCCATGAGCCTGAAGTGGTAGGTGTCGGCGAGAATAACCACGGAGTCCACGGCGGCGAAGGCGAGGCCGAGGTGCCATCGGGAAGGCACCGCGGAGGCTACCGCCGCGGTCAGCATTATGAAAAAGTAGCTGTATATGGTGTGGGGCAGGAGGGTGATGGCGACGGCGTATGCGTAGGCCACGGCGCCGAGCGGCCTGCGGATTTCCAGCGCCGCCATGCCTATGGCGGCCAGCTCCAGGAGGCTCATGAAGTCGCTGTACCCGCCGTGTAGCGCCAGGTAGAGGAGGGCCAGGGCCGACGCCGCCAGCGAGTAGCGGTCTCTCTTCAACGCCGCGAGGAGGTAGGGCGCGGCGACGCCGGGCCAGAGGTAGAGGAGCTCTCCCGACTCGTGCGACAGCACGAGGAAGGCTAGGAAGATGGCCAGCGCGTGTAGCGCCGTTGGTCGCGAGAGGGCCACCGCCTCCTACTGGGGGTCCCCACTTAAATTTTTGACGCGGCCTGCGCGACGAGGGCGTGGAGCCTTCTGAAGGTGGGGGGGGGCGTGTGGAGTGTATGACGACGAAGGCGTTGACTAGGGCCCGGTACTCGAAGCTGGTTCTTATCCTCTCGAAGAAGTCCTCCAGGAGGGGGAAGCCGCGGGCGTTCAAGAAGTTGTGCAGCTCCTCCAGCTCGCCATCTTTGGGCTTCGCCTTTCCGAAGTTGACTCTGCGGTCTGTGACGTGGCGCTCGCCCTCGCCGGGCAGGAGCACCTTGCCGTACGCCGCCTTGAGGCGCCACGTGGCGCTGTCTGTGCTGTCTACGTCCACTGCCGCGAGGATGGGCGTCACGGCGGGGTTCCCCATCCCCAGCACGTGGATGGGGCCTTTAAACTCCTCCCTAGCCCTCTGTATTAGGCGTAGCGCCAGCTCTCGAGAGCCTCGGGGGACGCCCCGCGTGATTAAGACGTAGGGCACCGCGGCGCCTATGGCCAGGGCGTGCGTGTCGCGGTACAGCGCCAGGAACCTCTCGAAGAGGGCGGGGTCGCGGTGGACGTGTAGGACAGGCACCACCGCGTCGCCGACCGCCCTCCTAAGCCTCAGCCAGTAATTGATATTTGCCGCGTAAAACACTCTTTCGTACGGCCTTCCCATCCCCCAGCCACATTGTTAGCAGGGGCGTCCACTCCCCGCGCCTGAGGTGGCTAGCCACCAGATCTATGGCCTCCGCCTTACTCCACCTCTGCATCCAGCCCCTCGCCTTGATATGTATATGTATGCTCGCCCCCTCGCGCGTCAAGTTGGCCGAGGCGATGTACGCGTAGAGCTCTCCATATCTCGCCGCAGTCCAGGCGAACACCTGCCAAGGCTGTGCGGTCTCACGCCTCCACCAGCTTGACGGCCCTAGCGACTGCCCCCCTCGCCCCTCACGTAGAGCTGGAGGCGCCTCGCGCCGTCCCCCTCGCGGGTGAACGTCATTCTATACTCCTCTACGGCGCCGTCCATCTCGGTCTCGACCACGGCGTATAGCTCGCCGTCCTTAACCTCGCCTCTCTAATGTGGAGCCTCTCCGCTTTGCCTTATCGACCACTTGCCGACAACAGCTTCGACCGGCTTGGTACTACTGTTTTAGCCTAAACGGCTTGCCTTCGTAGAGCACCTTCTTGGCGAGCTCGGGGGCGGCCTTCTCGAGCTCGTCCTTTATGGACTTTAGGAACTCTACCTCATCCTTTTCGTTCCTCAACTCGTCGGGGAGCATGCGAGGTATCTCCTCGATTATGGGGTACCACCTGCCGCAGGTGGGGCAGTAGATGACGCCGGTCTCTATCTCCCATCTATGGCACTCCTCGCACGGGAGCGTGTCGGGCTTTGGATGTTCTTTTATCTTGAGGTCGCGGTAGGAGCAGTACTCCTCGCAGAAGGGCTTCCTGGGCCAGGTATACTGCCTCTCCGGGTGTTCGGTTCGTTTAAGAACTACGAGGCGTAGCGGAAAGGTTTTGTCGTAGGGACACGCCAGAACGTCCATTAGTCTGTATTTCATGCCTCCCGGATGGTGCGCCTTTTTATAAATTGCTTCAGACGAACCCGTTGAGGACCAGGCTTTCTAGCGACTTCTCGAGGGGCCTCCTCAGAGATATCGCCAGGAGGATTGCGTAGAGGACGGCGGACGCATAGAGCCCCGCCGCGGGGGAGGCTATGGCGGCGACGCCAGCGACGAAGGAGGAGAAAGCCGAGAGGCTCAGGGCGAACGTCCTCAGCCCTACCCTCAGAGGCCAGGTGTCCTCCCCCTTGATCTGGTAGGGAGAGACTATGGAGAATAGATATGCATAGATAGACGCGAAGGGAGGTATCTGCCCGAGCGCCGCCACCGCGACCCCCAGCCCGTAGCGGTAGCCGAGAAGCCACGCGGCCGCTCCGGCGACGGCTAGAGGCGACACGAAAACCGCCGCGGACGCCGCAATGGCGAGGAGCATGTGCCTCATGTAGCGGGGCCCCAGAGACGCCGCGGAGATCCAGAGCCTCTCGTTGGCCACAGCGCCGGCCCCCATGAGCGAGGCCGAGGTCGCCGACGCGGCGAACACGGCCACGATCGCCGGGATGGGGCCGCCGTAAGCCATAGAGGCCGCGAGATACGCCGCAGATGCGGCCGAGACGGCGAGGACTAGCTTGCCCATGCCCACTCTCCCCGTCCTGTACTGGACGCCGCCCCATGCGCCGCGCCCCACGACGCTTACGTTGTACAGCTTAAGCATATATATGGCCCTTATGGGGCCGTTCCCCCTAAAGGAGATCTCGCCTCCGGATAGCTCGGCGCCGCCGCGGACATCGGCGTAGGACTCCAGCTTCTCCAGCTCCGAGAGGGCGAGGAGGGATAGGGCGGCCGCCGCGGTGGCCGCCAGGACGAGACCCTCTGGGTATCCGAGGAGGGCCGAGGTGGGGGCGTAGGGCCAGCCTAACGCCGGCGAGATGAGCCAGACGCCGAGTGCGCCGGCCGCGGGGATCCGGAGCTTCAGGGGGAGCCTGTAGAAGGAGATCGAGGCGGAGACCGCCAGCGCGGTGAGCGCCAGCGATGCGGCTAGAGACTCGGCGAGGCCTAGATACGGCGTCAGTAGGGACATGCTTATGACGTACAGGAAGAAAGGCCAGTAGAGGAGCAGCTGGGCCGCGTAGAGGGAGGCCGCGAGGGCCCGCCTATCCACGGGGGCCTGGAGAAGGAAGTCCAAGTCGGCCCTCAGCACGAGGGGCCCTCCGCCCAGCACGGCGAGCGCCGTGATAAGCGCGGCGAGCGAGACGGCCGCCAGGGCGAACGGGGCCAGATCGAGCTTAGGCATCAGGAGCGCCTGGAGCGTGATGTAGGCCGTGCTGACGCCCAGCAGAATCACGTAGGGGCCGGTGAAGCGGGATTTGACCACCAGCGCCAGAAGGCTCATGGCCCCCTCCTGATTATCTCGGCCACGGCGGCCTCGAGGCCTTTCTCCCGCGCGCCGGGGACCTCAGCCAGGGGGCCCCGCCAGACTATCTTGCCTCCTGACATTATCAACGCCTCGTCGGCCAGGCGCTCGGCCACAGAGAGTATATGGGTGGAGACCAGGACGGTGGGCCCCAGGGACTCGAGCAAAGCGACGACGGCCTCTTGGGAAGGCACGTCGAGGTAGTTGAGCGGCTCGTCGAGGAGGGCCACACGCGGCTTGTGGACCAGGGCCATGGCCACGGCAAGCCTCTGCCTAATGCCTCTGGAGATGGAGGAGGCCTTGTAGCGAAGGAAACGCCTAAGCTCCAACGCGTCCACGAGCTCGTCCACCCAGCCCCAGTCCTCCACGCCTCTCAAGGCGGCCATGTACTCCAAGTTCTCCCTCACCGTCAAGGCCAGATACGGCTCGGGGTCCTCGGGGAGGTAGCCCGATATGCGCCTAGCCCCCTCGGAGCCGGCCTCGAGGCCCCCGACAGAGGCCCTCCCCCCATCCGGCTTGAGGAGCCCGGCCAAGATCTTCAGGGTGGTGGACTTGCCGGCCCCGTTGGGGCCCAGGAGAGCCGTTGCGCCGCCGCAAGGCACCTCGAAGGACACTCCGTCAAGCGCCCTCAAGTCCCCATAGCTTTTGACTAAGCCAGACGCCGCGACGCAGCCCACGGAGATGCTCGGGTATGTCTATAAAATAGTTGCAGGCAGGCCGGAGGCGCGCGGCTTTGCCCTAGAGGGCAGAAGAGTCGAGGCGCATCTCGCCGCTGATGGAGCTTCCAGCAGACGGCCGGCAGAAGGGCCGATGCGGACCCCCGTCGAGATCCGGCCCAGGGGAGGCGCGCAGAAGCCGCATAGGGAAAAAGCTTTAAAAGAGGAGAGGTACAATGTAAAGAGGGCCCGTAGCTCAGCATGGATAGAGCGGCGGAGGAGCGGCTCCGCGGGGAAGGGGCCCTTTTTGTGATTAACGATTACGATATACACACCTTGCTTCCGTCTTTTGTCGCGCCGAAGTCGTTTTCCGGGGTTCAGGCCACGGCGTGATATTCGACGAAAAGACGTTGATAAAGCTGGCTGAGGTAGACGAAGCAGCGACCCATTCAGCCACTCCATGTATACAGAATTACAATCCGACCCACGCTCCGCAGCGTTACGGAGAAAAACTATAAAAACACACGGCTTCAAAGGTGCAACCCCGCGGACCGCTGTGCCGAGCCTTCTAAGCCGTAGTCGGCGCAACCGGCGGACGTCGCGGGTTCAGGCGAAGCCGCCGAAAAATCCCGCCGGGCCCGCCATCTGGGTCCACCATTTTCGAAGTGGAGAGGAATCGCCGGGGGACAAGCCGCCTTCCTCCCTAGAGGTCTTCGCTAGCTGTAAATAGACGCCAGTCGCTCTGGACGGCGGCATGGCGCCTGCGGAGTCGGCCTGCCGTCTCTCGGACTTAGCTCAAGTCGCATGAGCCGACCCTCGAGGGCTGTGGCTCCATATCGGCGGCTGGCTCCGCCCCACGGCAGACGCGCCGGCCGCCATGATGGCTACGCGCCCGGATGCGTGGCAATATTTATATATGGTTGCGTCGTAGGGCCTAAGCCGCCGTAGTCTAGCGGCTAGGATAGGGAGGCCCCCTAAGGGTGGGCTGTGGCCCCATTGACCCGGGTTCAAATCCCGGCGGCGGCCTACTCGGCGAGCTCTTCCGGCTATCGTCGACACGGTCCGACTGGACGCTGGTCGATTCCACATGCCGGCCGTCGTTGGTTCCACACCACGTTCGGCCAGACCCGTCATACCGACTCAACCCGGCTAACTCACGGCGATGCAGGCTTCGAGGAAACAGCGAAACGATTGAGGGTAGAAAAGGGTATGTCCTTGCAGGATCTTTTTCGGCGATCTCCCTCTGCCTCTGCGTGCCGTTCTCCGCCCTTTCGGCGAGATACAGCGCCCTGGCCCTCCCGACGGGCCGTTCCCCCTCGGCCAGCCTCAAGAGGTCCGTGTGTCGATATGCTCGAAATGAGCGGCTCCGAAACGACGACGCTCGGCATAGGCCAGGCCGCCCTAAGCCTTCCGGCGGCCCTGAGGCCCTCCTCAAACCGCCGATGTGGACCTGCGTAAACTTTTTAAGCGAGTCCTATATATCGCGCGGCGGCGGTAGTCTAGCCTGGTTTAGGGGGCACGGCCCCGACTACGGATGGCGGCCTTCCACGCACATGCGAAGAAAGCCGTTGATCCCGGGAGGGGATCCCCCGGGAGTTCGAATCCCGGCCGCCGCACCACCTCTTCGACCGCATTAAGCCTATCCAGAGGGCTGGAGGCGGCATGCTCGCCGATGTTTAAACCCATCGCCCTGCAGGCCGCCGTGCAAGCGCCAGGAGGCCTTCCAAGTCTGACGGCGATGGGATCTCCGCGGCTGTGTTGCGGTTGGCCGCCTCCTCTGTTGCCTACGTCCTCACTATGAAGTAGGTGCCTAGCGCCTTGGCGGCCAGGACTCCGCCCCTTTTTCTCAATTCTCCATCCACGACGATGGTGTGGAGGCCCCGCCTCAAGACCTTAGCCGACACCTCGTAGGCCCCGGTTTCCGTCTAATCCGACCGGATAGATGTTCGATGCAGCGTGTTGCTGTGCGGCGTTGGCTCAACAGTTCCACATTTCGGTTAAACTCGGCACTTCGATTCAATATCAGTTAGCGCACAGCAATGCTAGCTTAGAGGAATGTGGCAAAGGATAAAAAGGGGATGTCTTTGCAAGAATTTCCTGGCAATCTCTTTTTGCCTCGGTGTTCCGTTTTTCGCCTTTTCGACAAGATATAGCGCTATAGCCTTCCTGACGGTCTCGTCCCTCTCTGCCAGCTTTAGGAGATCTGTTGCGGTGATGTATACGACGTATTTGGCGTTGGACTTCACAATATTTGGTCTAAGCCCGGCCACCTCAAGCCTCCCGGCGATTTCCAATGCCTCCCCAACACCGCGGGTATAGTGTACAGCATTGAGCGAGCCGCTTCTGCTACTGACGAGATGTAAAGACATCTCAACGCCAGCCACAACTACCGCATGGCTCCTCAGTTTACTTCTCTCTCTGTGGTCTAACTGCTCGGTGGAGACGTCAATGTTGTTCCGCCTATACGTCTCCCTAAGGACGTCTATACCCCTCTTCTTCGTTTTCAACTTGTATAACTTCCTGAAATCCTTATCGGTGGCAAGCTTTATGTTAGTCCATTTATGAGCCCCCATAAGATCTAGTAACATACCATACGTACCCGCTGCCTCCTTAAGCCTCTCAAATGTCTCCTTACCCGTGGCGACAAGGGCTTGATCTATGCTTATACTCTTGCCTAACTTCCAGGGTTCTTTGGCTGAAATCACAAGCTTATATTTATTGTGTAATATATCATTACGTCTCGATTTGCCGTCACCAAGCCACATAGTAAGCATAGGCGTCCACTCCCCACATCTGAAGTAGCTTGTCACCATATCTATGGCCTTGTCCTTGCTCCACTTCTGCCTCCAATCTTTCGCAATGGCATCTATCAGTATGGTTGCCCCTTCATGTGTTAAGTTAACCGAATTAATATATACATAAAGTTCTCCATGTCTTACAGTAACCCATGCGAATATCTGCCAGGGCTGTGTGGTACCCATGAAGGGATGGTTATCTATCTTGCCCTCATCGCTCGCCCTCCAGCCCAGCTGGAGCAGCTCAAGCCGCTCACGCGGAAGCTTGAGTATGTCGGGGAAGCGTACCGATGCACTGACGCCGTGAATTATGATGTATGGAGCGAACCCTTCTCTTACATACATCCACGTCCCGTCCGACGCGTACAGCTTGTTGCCCTCCAGCTTATACGCACCCTCGGCGACGGCCTTGTACAGCGTCGTCAGCTTCTCTTTCGTCTGCATCCACGCCTCCAGCAGAAGCCGTTTCAGCGTGTCTCTGAAGTCAAGGAGCTGCCTCCTCTCCTCCTCTGTAAGTTGGAAGGTCTTCATGATCTCCTGCGTCGCGTATTCGACGTAGGCGATCCACGCCTGGAATACCCAGTCCACCGACCCCCGCAAGACGCCGTGCCTAGAAACCTGCTCAAGAACCTCCTCCACGGTCGGCGGCTCGGCCGGCCTCAAGGCCAGCTCAAGGCGGCGCCTAAGTTCGTCTACAGAGAACTTCCTCTCCATGTCTCTATCGGAGGTTGCCGTTAAATTGATTCGATGCCGTCGCTGGCCGAATCGAGCCGTAGCGCATGCGGGGCGTCCGGCTGATCGAATTCGCCGTCTGGGCCGGCCCCTTCACGGCGCGTCGGCCGCAGGAAGCATCTGCGCCTCCGCGGGCCCCGTCCGCCCTCGGCCGCGCGCTTACAGGAGTATCCCCAAATCAATCCTCACAGGGGCTAACCCCTGTCAAGGCTGATTTTATGTTATCCCTGTAAGCGCTGGCGGATCCGCCGAGAGGCGGTTCAACTTACCAACGCGCCGCAGAGCGGCATGGAGGATGACGCGTTCGGGCGGTGCTGCGTCGCATGCATGAACCGATGCGCGGACGGCTGCCGCAGGGACTGTC
>Ga0208006_100588_pt1 | contig 12842 bp, 10 predicted proteins | sample ECH_Bnyco_MetaG_FD_187131 | JGI IMG/M metagenome (GOLD analysis project Ga0208006, IMG submission 187131) | Hot spring microbial mat communities from Yellowstone National Park, Wyoming, USA - ECH_B nyco_MetaG (SPAdes) (version 2) | ecosystem: Environmental > Aquatic > Thermal springs > Hot...
CTCACGGCGATGCCGGCTTCAAGGAAGCAGAAAGGCTATTGGGAGGGGAAAAAAGGGGATGTCTTTTTAGGATCTTTTCGGCTATCTCCCTCTGCCTCGGCGTGCCGTTCTTGGCCTTCTCGGCGAGGTACAGCGCTATGGCCCTCCTGACGGCCTCGTCCCTCTCTGCCAACCTCAAGAGATCGGTCGTAGCTATATACACTACATAGTCGGCATTGAACCTCACGACGTTCGGCCTCAGCCCCGCCGACTCAAGCCTCCCGGCGACCTCCAACGTTTTCCCAACGTTGCGAGTGAAGTACTCAGCCAGGAGCGAGCCGCCCCTACCGCTGACAAGATGCAGGTACATCACGACGCCAGCCACGACCACGGCGCCTCTCCTCTGTCCGTCCTCAGCATATGAGAACCGCTCCGTAGGGATCTCGCCATCGTTGCGCTTATACATCTTCCTAGGGAGGACGTCTATATTCCTCTTCCTCGTTTTCAGCCTATAGGCGGCCCTAAAGCCATCGTCTGTGGCCAGCTTCACGTCGATCCACTTGTGGGCCCTCAGCAGGTCCAGCAGTTCGCCGTATGCGCCGGCCGACTCCCCAAGCCTCCTAAACGCCTCCTTGCCTCTGGCGACGAGGGCCTCTCTTGTGTTTTTACTTAAACCCAACCTCCAAGGCTCCTTAGCCGAAATAACAAGCTTGTATTCGCCACTTAATACCTCTCCTCGTCCGGCTTTGCCGTCGCCAAGCCACATTGTTAGCAAGGGCGTCCACTCGCCACGCTTGAAGTAGTTCGCGACTAGATCTGTGGCCTCCGCCTTGCTCCACCTCTGTCTCCAGCCCCTCGCCTTGATACGTATCGGCACGCTTACCCCCTCGCGCGTCAAGATAACCGAGGCGACGTACGCGTAGAGCTCTCCATATCTCGTCGCAACCCAAGCGAACACCTGCCAAGGCTGTGTGGTCTCCATGACGGGCCGGCCGCCCATCTCGCCTTCATCGCTTGCTCGCCAACCTATCTGGAATAGCTCCAACTTCTCGTTTGGCATCTTCAGCAGGTCGGGAAAACGCGCCGAGGCGCTGACGCCGTGGATTATAATGTGCTGAGTGAACCTCTCTCTTACATACATCCACGTCCCGTCCGGCGCGTACAGCTTGTTGCCCTCCACCCTGTAGGTGCCGTCGACAACGGCCTTGTATATCGCGGTCAACTTCGCCTTCGCCTGCCCCCGCGCCTCCAGCAACAACCGTTTTAGCGTGTCCCGGAAGTGGAAGAGCTGCCCCCTCTCCTCCTCTGTGAGCTGAAAGGTCTCGGCGACCCTCTGCGTCGCGTATTCGACGTAGGCGATCCACGCCGGGAAGGCCCAGTCCACGGGGCCGCGGAGGACCCCGTGGTTGGAGACGTGCTCAAGCACCTCCTCTATTACAGGCGACCCCTCGGCCGGCTTAAGCGCGAGCTCAAGGCGATATCTAAGTTCGTCAGTGGAGGTCTTCCCCATATCTAGGTTATATGAAGGCAGTTTTGTTGATTCGATGCGCCATTGCCTAGAGCCGTAGCACATGGGGGGAGGGGGCGTCCGGCTGTTCGAATCCGCCGGCCCCTTCACGGCGAGTCGGCCGCAGGGAGCATCTGCGCCTCCGCGGGCCCCGTCCGCCCTCGGCCGCGCGCTTACAGGGACAACCCCAAATTAAACCTCACAGGGGGCTAGCCCCCTGTGGGCATTGATTTGCAGAGCTCCCTGTAAACGCCGGCGAACCCGCCGAGAGGCGGTTCAATTTATCAACGCGCCGCGGAACGTATATGATAGGCGACATACGTGAATTCCCTCGGCGGCTTGCAGACGCCCTGCCGCCCGTCTACGGGCCGCCTCCTCCTGGTCCTCATCGAGTATTTGTATGCTCTTGACGTCTACCTCGACCCCGCTGGGCAGAGCGACCAGCTTGTCGTGTATTCTGACGTCGGTATAGGCGAAGCCTATCGCGACCGGCCCGACGCCGCGCACGTTGAACGCCCTCTCGACATATATATACCTCAAGTCGTCCGGCCGCCTATCCACGTCCGCGAGCTCTCCGAGCTCCAGCCCGAGCTCGCCGAAATATCTACGGAAGGCCGCCTCGTCGTCCGTCGCGGCCCTCCCGCCTAGGCCCGAGGCCTTGGCCAGCAGCGCAAGCTCGGCCGCCTCCGCGTCGATCTCGCCCACGTAGAGATAGTAGTACGTCGAGAGCGTTAAACACTCGGCCGCCTTCAGGAGATCTCCCCGCCTCGGCACCAGCACGGTGCGGACGCCCCCCTCCAGACGCCTATAATATACTCCCTCCTCCCCCCTCTTCCCAAGCCTCTCGGCGATCCCAACCGCCTTCGCCTCGTCGTTGGACAACACGGTTATCACGGACCCTCCGACCATATGGCGCCGGCTCGATCGACGTATTTATACCATACCGTCGAAAGGGTTAAAGACTGACACGGCCTTAATTGCGTGTCGGAGGAGGTGAGGCCTATCTTCGCGAGGGCTTTCTTCAACATGGATCCGCTCGGCTCCGTGACCCAGTACATGGTCTTCTACTATAGAGACCCGAAGGCATATTACGCCGGCCTCTCCCGCGAGGCCCTCCGGAGGGAGCTTGAGGCGGTGAGGAGGAACATGCAGATGTTCCTCGACGAGGAGGCCATATCGATAAACGGAAGGAGGGTCGAGGCGAGGGTGGCCCATGTCGATATAGGCCTAATCTCGATAGATCTTCCCTATATAACCTTCTTGATAAGATTCAAGGGAGAGCTCCGCAGAGGGCTCAACGTATACGAGGACGTATATGAGGAGGAGGTGGCCGAGTACCCCTACGAGTTTCTCTGGCTGCTCCCCGGCCGCGTGCTGAGGGCCTCCATGGCGGGGGACGTGAGGATTCTGGGCAATATACTCTCGGCTAAGGTGCCTGCGGGGGCCGAGGTGGGAGGCAGAGAAGCCATCGAGTTCTATATCGACTAGGCCCTAGGTCTCGCGGCCTGGGCGAAGCGCAGCAGGAACTGCCACTTGCGGTCGATCTCCTCCTCCATCTGTTTTATCTGGTCTTCGGAGAGGTGGGCGTACCTCCCCTGCAGCTTGAGGTATTCGACCAACGGCTTCCTCCTGCTCTTGTCCACAAGCGCCGAGCTAGGCGGGTTCAGCCTCAGCTCGCCGTTGTCGTACTCCCAGAGTATAAAGACCCCGGTCTCCACGGCCTTCCTGGCCACCTCGACTGTCAACGATGGGTCGTGTTGCCAGCCGGGCGGGCAGGGGGCGAAGAGGTGGATGAACCTGAAGCCAGGTATGTCCGCCGCTCTTTTGATCTTGCGGTAGAAGTCCTGCGGATACGCTATGGAGGCCGTGGCCACATACGGCACGTTGTGGGCCAGCATTATCAATGCTACGTCCTTTTTGTTCTCCCTCTTACCGGCCGGCGTCGTGGTGGTCCAGGCGTAGTGCGGCGTGCTTCCGCTTCTCTGTATGCCGGTGTTCATATAGGCCTCGTTGTCGTACATTATGTAGAGGACGTCGCTGTTCCTCTCGGCGGCTGCGCTCACCGCGGCGAAGCCTATGTCGGCCGTGCCGCCGTCCCCAGCCCACACCACGGCGCGGCCCTTGACGCCCAGCCGTCTGAAGGCCTCTGACATGCCGGTTGCCACAGACGCAGCCGCGGCGAAGGGCACGTTGAGTATGGGCAGAGCCACGCCCGACTTGGGGCTGAGTCCCTGCACCACAGACGCGCAGCTGGCGGGTATGGACAGCACGGCCTCCTCGCCTAGGGCCATGCCGAGCACCTTCAGCCCTATCATCATGCCGCATCCTGCGCAGGCCGAGTGGCCTGGCATGACGTACTTGGTCTTGGGGAGCAGATCTATGCGGACCGTCATAGCAACACCACGCGGTCGGCGTATTCGCCCTCCACGGCGTGTTTGACGGCCTTTCTGAACTCGTCGGCCTTGAAGTCCACCCCGGCGAGCCCGGCCAGGACGTTGACGACCTTGTCGCGGCCCAGGACTGACGCCACCTCCCTGCCCAAGATGCCGCCGGCCGGCGTTATGTCGCGGTCGAACACGACCACCCTGTCCATGCCCGAGAGCTCAGCCACATCTTCGTCGGGGAAGGGCCTGACGAAACGGATCCTCATGAGGCCGACCGGCACCCCCTCGCGCCGCAGGCTCCTCACGGCCTCCTTGGCGTCGCCGCACCAGGCCCCCATGCAGACGACGGCGTACCTAGCCCCTTCGAGGTCTAACCTTTCAACGGTGCCCCCGTACTCGCGACCTGTCAGTTTGCCATATTCCGCGTCGATGGCTTGTATGATTTTCTTTGCCTCTTGGTGTGCGGCGTATATATTCTTGAGGTGCTCCACGTGTAACCTGTTGTCTGAAGGCATATTCCCCATAGATATCGGCTCGCCGGGCCTCAGCCTCAAGGGCAGGTCGGGCCTTCTCGGCGGGAGGAACCGGTCTACCACCTCCTGCGGCGGTAGCTCTATGGTCTCAACCGTGTGGCTGAGCACAAATCCGTCGAGCCCCACGGCCACGGGCAGATATGCGCTCTCGGCTAGCTTGAACGCCTGCACCGTCAAGTCGAAGACTTCCTGGACGCTCGACGACATGGCCACCACCCATCCGGAATCTCTGATGGACAGTATGTCGTTGTGTTCGTCGTGTATGTTCCACGGCGGGCCAGGAGTTCTGGTCGCAACGGCCATGACTATGGGGGCGCGGCTCCCCGCGGCCCACCAGAGCATCTCGTACATGTAGAAGAGCCCGTGGCTGCTGGTCGCCGTGAACACGCGGGCGCCGGCCATGGCGGCGCCGTAGACCACCGCAAGCGCGGAGAACTCCGACTCGACGTTGATGAAGCTTGCATCCAACTCTCCCTTGGCTACGAACTCCGACAGCTTCTCGACTATGGTGGTCTGCGGCGTGATGGGATACGCCGCTATCACATGCGGTCTTGCCATCTTAACGGCGTTAGCCACCGCGTAGTTGCCGGTGAGCGCGGTCCTCAAAACTGCCAGTTGCTTCATAGCCTTGCCTCCGGCACCATCTCGATGGCCTTGGTGGGGCATTCGTGGGCGCATATGCCGCATCCCTTGCAGTAAGTATAGTCAATGGTTATTTTATGTCCCTTTTCCCAACTTATAACAGAATCAGGACAGTAAAGCCAGCAAATTCCACAATCTACACATTTATTCAGATCGACTACAGGCTTCAGAGTGCGCCAGGTTCCGGTCAGGCCGCCGGAACCCGGCGCAGGTCTCGATATGGGAACCAACTCGAGCCCCACGAGGTTAGAACGTTTTGAGTATTTATGTTTTATATATAGTAGTATAGAGATGCGAATCCGCAGATCTTTTGGATCTGTTTCAGAGGGCCGGTGGGTCCACTGTATATTTTTCCTGATATAAGCGCTAAAATATAGTTTAATATATCTATTTACTTAGTAAAGTACGTTGGAACGGCGCCGCGGCGCTATATAGGGCTATAAAGGTTATTAAGCTGGGCTTTTCTCTAGGTCGTGATCGAAGTCGTCTTCTTCGGGAGAGGCGGGATGGGCGCCGTGACCGCCGCTCAGTTGCTCGCACGCGTGGCGACCCTCGAGGGGAGGTTTGGACAGGCGATACCCGAGTTCGGCGCCGAGCGGAGGGGCGCCATAGTCCGCGCGTATCTGAGGATCGACGACAAGCCGGTGGAGGTGCACTCGGCGGTCACCGCAGGCGACTACGTCGTCGTTCTCGACGGACGTATAGTCTCCCAGACCAACGTAAAGGCCTTCGGCAAGCCCAACGCCGTCTACGTAGTGAACTCCAGGGAGGAGGCCCCCTGGTATATAGCCATAGACGCGACGTCCATCGCCTTGAGGCACGGCCTAGTGGCGGCGGGCTGGCCCCTCGTGAATATGATCATGGCCAGCGCCTTCGCGGCCGTGAGCAGGGCCGTGACCATAGAGGGGATAGTCAGGGCGATACCCGAGTTCGTGCCGGCCAGAGCCGCCAAGGCCAACATAGAGGCTGCGAGGGAGGCCTACGAATTGATGATGAAAAAGCTGCTTGCCGCATCCGGAGCCTAGCGCCTCCGCCTGGCGAGGACTGCCGCTAGAGCCACAGCTAGGGCGAGCGCCGTGAGATAGGGCAGATAGGTCCCAGCGGCGGTCGGCGCGGCGGTCGAGGCGTATACGCCCGTAGTCTTAGTTGACGCGGCTGGCGGAGCCCACGCGGCTATCCTAAGCCCGCAGGCCGAGGGCGGGACCACGTAGTCGGGCACGTCGTTTATGTCGACGGGCAGATACACGTCGAGTTGGGCGGACGTGGCGTTGGGTAGATATACCTCGTCGAGGCCCGGCTTCAGAACGACCTCGTAGCACCTGCCGCCGGAGCCCAGGACCAGCGTTACGGATCTACTCAGCTTGTTCTCGACCGACAGCGCGACGCCGCCCCCGCCGACCTTCGCGGAGACGGGGACCACCTCGGCCACGGTCCCGTTTATGGCCCTCAGAATGGCGTCGACGTATATCATGGGCTGTAGGCTGAACCAGCCAGGCCCGTAGTTGGGCGGGCCCGTCTGCCACGTCCAGTCGCTGCCCTCCGCCACGTAGAGGTAGTTCCACAGGGTCTGGAGCAGATCTGTGGAGTTGGGGATGTGGGCTGGATCCAGCTGGACCGCGGGGGATTGACGGCCGCCCAGCGCCTTGGTGAACGCCACCAGGTACTCTCTGGCCAGGGCTACAGCGCGCCATATGGCCACCTTGCCTGGATAGCCGTTGTTCCAATTGTCGAGATTGAGGGCCCAGGAGCTCTCGGGCAGGTTGGTCACCGCGTATTTCACATGCGTCGCTATGGCCTGCGACACGGTCTGGGTGATCAGCCAGGTGCCGGAGTATCGGGACAGGGCGTCGTATATGGCGTAGAGGTCCCTGGGCCCCGTCATGGAGTTGAATATGAGCGGGTTCTCGCCGTCTAGGGCGACTACCACGACGGCGCCCGGCCGTTCCATGTAGACCCTGGCCAGGTACTGTATCAACAGTTGCTTAACTAGGTCGGGGTCGCTTAGCGTGAATAGATAGAAGGAGAATATGTTCGACAGCCCGTCGTCTCGGAAGAGTACGTATACGTAGTGCCCCTCGTCGTCCTCGACCACGTAGGGGACGTAGGGGCTCTGCGAGCCGTTGATGTAGGTAGCCGACGGCAGGAACGCCTGGGCGTCGAGCACCGTGCAGTTGAGGCCCGCCGCACGGTAGAGGTGAACCAGCCCCATTTCGAAGGCCATCTCGGGCGTCCAGACGCACGACGCGTTGACGCCGAAGAGCCTGTACGTCATCTCTCTGCCCATTATCAACTGGGCCAATATGTCGCCGGCCCAGCCGTTGTCGTACGCTATGGCCTCCAACGGGTGGTAGAAGGGCACGGTCAAGACCTCCACGCGGCCCTCCTCGACCAGCTCCCTGTATAGGGCCAGAGTCCTGTTGACGGCCTCTATGTCGTACGTTATATTGCCTGGGTAGTATCCGAGATATTTAAAGCCCTGCGGGCCCTGGGCCAGAAGGGCCTCCCATTGATATAGGAGCACCGGGGTGAAGTCTATAGAGACGTTCACGTCGAATCTGCTCAGGAGATACGCCTGCAGCTCGTAGGCGCCCACGTACCGCCCCTCCCATTTGAAGTCCTCCCCCGTATGTAGCGGGACCCACGGCATGGCCCAAGTCCCGTTGGGCTCTACGTAGAGAGGCTGGTGCATGTTCCAGACTATGACCAAGCTGACGGGCGGCTTCCCGGTCGTGTTGAGCACGTAGAGCTGGGGCAGAGTCGAGTTGAGGAGGGTGGCGTTGCCGACGAGGACCTGGACCACGGGCTTATACACCCCCTGGGGGATCCGGATAGGTATCGTGAAGTTGACGAAGTTCAAGCCGGACGAAAGCGCCGCCCTCTTCTCAGCCTTAAGCGGACCTATAGAGAGCACGACGGCCGCGTCGAGAGGCCCCGAGGGGTTCTCCAGAGGTATAGATATACGGGCCGTCTCGCCCACAGTGTAGATATATCTATCGTACGGATACGCCGTCCCGAGCGACAGCGGGGAGCAGGCGGCTTGGGCGGCGAAGTCCCTTCCTCCGTTGGCGATCTGCTGGCCGGTGGACTTGTCGAGGTATACCCATTGGACCCATTGGCCGGGCCTAAACGGGCCTATGATCGCCGTGTAGTTGCCCCACAGCGGGTTGTACGCCATGGCCGCATCGGTCGCGTTAGACCAAGCAAGCCCGGTCTGGGGTCCCGACGTCAAGCCGTAGTGGATCACCATTACATCCGGCGCACGCCCCACGGCGGTTATGAACAAGGTGCAGTTGGGTAGGACTTGGACGGAGGTCGCGCCCACATTGGGCGGGTTTATCTGGACGTTCCAATTCCAGAATGGGGTCCCCAGGTAGTTTATCCATACGCCGGCGGTTGCGTCGTAGAAGACGAAGGCGATCCACGTGCCGTTCTTGAAGGGGCCTATCGTCGCCGTGTAGTTTTCGCCGTTCCAAGACATGGTGGTGTCGTTTATCACGGTCCAGGGGCCCTGAGGATAGGGCTCGACGCCCCAGTGCAGGTTTACCTTATGTCCCTGGGGGATCCCCGCTATGTATGCCGTCAGATAGCCGTCGTGAGACACGGAGAAGGTGACCGCGTATTGGGCCCAGGCGAGGGCCGGGGCCAGCAACAGAAGCGCCCAGATTCTCATGGTATATAATTATAGTTTCCCTAAAAATTTTTCCATTAAAGGCGCCGAGGGCCGGCCAATGGACATCCCCTCGGAGTAACTGTTAAATACAAGTAATATGATGTACTTACATGAAGGGCCTAGGTAGAACGGCCTCCATAGCGATAGTTGTCGTGGTTGTGATAATAATCGTCGCAGCCGCCCTCTATTACGCCACCATGAAACCCTCGCCGCCTCCCTCGACGTCGACTGTGGTCTCGACGACGACCTCACTCGTCACCACTACCGCAACCTCGCTAGTCACCACCACCTCAACAGCCACCACTACTTCGGTGGTGACCGTGACGACCACGAGCACCCCACCTACGACGCCTCCGTTTAGCCTGAGCTCCCTCCTAGACCCCAACTTCGTCTGTAATCAACTTCTCGGCGGGAAGACCGTCACGATAACGGTGTGGGATACCTACGGGCCTCCGGAGGACCAAGCCTTCAACGTGACCCTTGCCTCCTTCACGCAGGTATATCCCTGTATAAAGGTACAAGTCACTCGCGGCGTTGGGATAGCCACGGCTAACTTCGTCTCGGCCGCCAAGGCCGGACAAGCGCCCAACGTGTACAGGGACACCAGCGACGACGCCGGCAAGCTATTCGCCGGAGGCCTCCTGCTTAACATAAGTAAATATATCAACCCCGCCGATATAAACGCCGCGTACATCCCCGTGGCCGTCAAGAACTTCATGTTGGGCAGCTCCATCTACGGGCTTCCCGACAACGTGAACTACATAGTTATGTACTACAACAAGAAGTTCCTCAACGACACGCTCACCCAGAAGATGTTCGGGGTAGGCGTGGACCAGCTGAACACCAACCAGCTGCTTCAGCTATGCCAGTACATAAACTCCACCTACAAGGTCTGGTGTGTAGCCTACGGCGCGGGCCAGGAATGGGGCTATAGATTCGCCGCGTGGTTTACCGGCTTCGGCGGCCGGATATTCGACGAGAGAGGCATGCCGCAGCTCAATTCCAGCGCCATGGTGAAGGCCATGGAGTTCTGGTACAACATGACCTATGTCTGGAACTACAACGCGCCCGGCGTCACCCCGAGCCTAGAGCAACAGCTATTTACGCAGAACATGACCGCTATTATATTCGACGGGCCTTGGGACCTCAAGATATACCAGAAGGCGCTGGGGCCCAACCTCGGCGCTGCGCCCCTGCCCACCATATCCATGACCGGCATGAGGGCCGCTCCGCTCATCGGCTCGACTGGCTGGGTCATAGCCTCGCCGCAGGCCAGCGGCGCCTCGCAGCAGCAGATATACGCCTCGCTCGCCTTCATAGCCTATGTTACCAGCAAGGACGCCGAGATGAATCTGTGGAACTTCGCCGGCGATCTGCCTGCGCAGAAGCAAGCATACGACACGGTGATGACCCTCCTAAGCTCCGGCGGCCTTCAGCCCGCCTACATGAACGACGTATATAAGGGCATATTGGAGCAGGCGCAGTACGGCCAGAAGTTCCCCAACGTGCCGCAGATGGGCTTCTACTGGCCGTGCTTCCACCAGTACTTCACTCTGTATTTCGCCAACAGGACCATATCGGCCGCCCAGGCCGCGCAGGAGATGGAGAGCTGCATGATCTCCAACATGCAACAAGCCGGCCTAATGCCGTCCTCCTAATGTCCTATAAAAGGAATATCTTTTTTAACTATCTTTATATTCTTCCTGTAGTAATTCTTGTAGCTTTTCTTTATCTATATCCAATATTATATACTATTTATATTTCTTTTACTAACTTCAATTTATATCATTTTTTTGAATATCAATGGGTTGGCCTGGCCAACTACATCACAGTCCTCACAGGCGGGACCTTCTGGCAGGTCCTGGTCAACACGGCCATCTGGACCGTCGGGAGCCTGGCCCCTATGATCGCGGTGGGATTTCTGCTGGCGCTGATCTTGAACCAGAAGGACTTGAGGGGCAGAAGCGCGTTCTTCACGCTGCTCCTGGTGCCTTGGGCCTTCCCGGCGTTCATATCGCTTATAGTGTGGCAAGGCATGTGGAACTGGAAGTACGGCATAGTCAACAAGGCGTTGGCGATATTCGGCATAAAGCCCGTGGATTGGTTCGACGTAGTGCCCATGGCTTGGACCATGTTGATACTCACGAATCTATGGCTGTCCTTCCCCTACTACACGTCGGTCTTCCTTTCGGCGTTGCAGAGCATCCCGGAGGAGCTCTACTCCATAGCCGAGATAGACGGCGCGAGCCGACTCGCGAGGTTTAGGTACATCACGCTCCCGTTGATGAGGAAGACCATAGCCTTTGTGGCCATAGGGGGCTTCACCTTTACCTGGAACAACTTCTACCCTATATACATATTGACGGGCGGAGGCCCCGGCAACGCCACCAACATCTTAGTGGTCTACGCCTATCAGGCGGCGTTCAACAACAGCCTCTACAACTTCGCGGCGGTCTACTCGGTGATAGACGCGGCGATATTGATAGCGATGGCCATTATAATGCTGAAATACTCAGGCGTGTTGGAGGCGATAACATGAAGGCCTGGGACGTCCTCCGGCTCGGCATATCGTACGTAATCCTCGCCGTAGCCGCCGCCATCGCGGTGTTCCCCATATACTACATCGTGATAACGTCCCTCAGCGACATACCGACCATAGCCTCGATAAGCATCGGCAGCCTGATACCGCAGCCCAGAGGACTGACCCTAGACGCCTACAAGGGGATACTCTTCGGAAATCCGTTCTTGCTGTGGCTTAGGAACAGCCTAATACTCGCGGGCGCCACTGTGGCCATAACGATCCTCCTGGCGTTTCTGTCGGGAGTGGCGTTGTCCAGGTTGAACGTGCCGGGGAAGAGGGCCTTGATGATCACCGTCTACGTGCTCACCTTCTTCCCGATGACGGTGACCGTATTGCCGCTGTACCTCATGTTCGCCACGCTACACCTCATAAACACCTACTACGGGCTCATCTTGGCCTACTCGAGCGGGACGTCGATATACGGGGCGTATCTGGTCAAGCTCTTCGTGGACTCGATACCCAAGGAGTACGAGGAGGCCGCCATGATAGACGGGCTCTCGAGACTTGGGGCTTTCGTGAGGATATTGCTGCCGCTCAGCAAGCCGGTCCTCGCCTTCCTCGGCCTTATCGCCTTCATGGGCGCCTACACGGACTACGCCATGGCCAACGTCTTCATAACCAGCAGCGATCTGTGGACGTTGACCTTGGGCATGTGGTACCTCTCCTTCGTAAATAGATCGACCCTCTACAACGTCTTCGCCGCCTTCGCCGTGTTGATGGGCATCCCCATAATGGCCGTGTTCCTGGCGTTCCAGAGATACCTCACTAGGATGTACACAATGAGCGGCGTCAAGGGCTGACGAGGACCAGCAACCTCGCCTACGCCGTGGGCCCCCCGACTGCCCAGCCCCTACGCCCACATGGAGCGTGCGCCCAGCTGAAAGGGGATAAGGGCTAACAACGGCCTCTCCGAGGCTCCGGCTGCACGGAGCGCCGTCCTATCGGCCAGCGCCCTCCGTCGATTGAATATATGGGCGCGTCGGCCTCGACCACGCCCCGGGCGTCGACTATGACGGGCCTCGCCATCAGCTTGGCCAACTCGCTGGCCTTCACCCTATAGGCGCTGTGGTCGGTCGCTATCAGCGCTAGAGACGCTCCGTCCAACGCCTCCTTCAAGTCCGCGGTTAATCTTATCCCCAGCTTCTCGACGACGCGGTCCCGCCTCACGTACGGGTCGTGGACCACCACGTTGGCCGGCCTTATCCCGAAGTCCAGAAGCCCCTGCAACAGGTCGTAGGTGGGGCTACGGCGCGTGTCGTCGACATCGCCTCTGAAGGCTAGGCCGAGCACCGCTATCTTGGCCTCCGCCGGGTTGACGCCCTCCCTTATCATGGCCTTGATCGCCGCCTCGGCGACCCTGAAGGGCTGGGCCTCGTTCTCGGCCCTGCCCAGGGCCGTCAGAGGCAGCTCCACGCCCAGTCTCTCGGCGGTCCACAGCAAGAAGTAGGGATATACCGGTATGCAGCTGCCGCCCACGCCTGTGCCCGGCTTGTGGACGTGGCTGTAGGGCTGGCTGTTGGCGGCGGCCCTGGCCTCGGCGAAGGAG
>Ga0208006_100590_pt1 | contig 12805 bp, 11 predicted proteins | sample ECH_Bnyco_MetaG_FD_187131 | JGI IMG/M metagenome (GOLD analysis project Ga0208006, IMG submission 187131) | Hot spring microbial mat communities from Yellowstone National Park, Wyoming, USA - ECH_B nyco_MetaG (SPAdes) (version 2) | ecosystem: Environmental > Aquatic > Thermal springs > Hot...
TTCTACATGCATTGTAACAGGCTTAAAGAAAATGTAGCTTCCTAAAGATAGAAGATATGTGTATTGAGGGTCTAGAATGATATCAATTAAAAAATCTCTATCCGTTGCATTACCTGATTGATTTGTAATTCCAACGATCGTTCCAATTACAGTTACACATGTATTTATTACTCTTAGCCTTTGTGGATCGTAGACACCTGTTTCAACGGTTCTTCCTCCTGCTAAGTTACCCTGAAGGCATAAATTACTTTGATTCTTTTGGATCCATTGTGTTCCGCTTAATGAATCTGGATAAAATGAATAAAAACTCGCTCTTATAGCAAAGTCAGAAGCTGGTTTATTAAGGTAAATTCCAAGAGAATATCCTAGAACAAGTATCAAAATAATCAAAGCAAGAATATTTCTGCTAATTTTTGATTTTCTTATTAATAAATAATATGCTACAATAAAAGAAGCTATGGAAACAATAAGTACAATGTACAATAAAAATGTGCTCAGAGAGATAAAAAGCGCAATTGTAGAAGAGATCATTAGCATGTAGCTTAAATCACCATATCCTTTTTCTTTAAGCTTCAATAGCAAATATGCGGGTATTGCATATAGTATGTTCAAAAAGCTAAAAGCTGTTGATATTCCTCCTTCTCCATAGTAACCTACTCCCAACAAAACTATCACAACTGAAACAATTAACGTAGATAAAAGAGTTGAAGACAATATGCCATTTCTTTTCGTGAAATAAATTAAAAGAATAGCTTGTAATAGTACTATGAAAATCAAGGCTATGGCTACTAAAGTAAATACGCTTTGAGTGTAGAAAAGAAGTAATGAACCTATAATAGTACCGACTACTAAGCTTAAAATAGCTTCCTTTGCTTTAAATATATATACAATTGAATAAATAGCAAAATACAATAAGCCATAACCTAATAGAGGATAAGGAGCATTCCCCAATGTTGCAAGAGAAAATACAGTAAATATCGAAGCTAATGCTATTCTTTTAATCATAATATTTAATTGAAGTAAACCGTTAAATTGATAATGTCGAACGATGACTCCTCTGGAATTTATTGAAAAGCTCAGACATGAGCTGGAGGAAATAAACCAAAAAATAACAAAGCATCCTTTCATATTGGATGCAATTCAAGGTAAGCTTAGTATAGAAAAAATAAGACTTTTCATTGAACAGCAACATTATGTAGCTTTAAATGATGCAAAAGCCTTAGCTATAATGTACTCAAGATCAGATTTTCCAGATAACGAATTCTTCTTAAGGTTGCTGGTAAGTCATCAAAAAGCATTGGAAAGATTGAATAAAATTATTCATCATTTCAACATAGATGTAAATAAAATCAAACCAATTTCAAAAGCTATCTCGTATACGCACTTTCTTTTTCATTTGGCTTTTTTTGGTTCAATTCAAGAGCAAGTCATAGCTATAATAATCAATTTTCCAATTTTCATAGAATCAATAAACAAACTGGGTAAAGCTCTAAGAGAGAAATATCAATTCTCAGAAGTTTCCTTCTTTGAAGAAGCAAAATGGGATAAAGAACTGGAGTTTTTAGCTTTAAAAATTCTTGAGAAACATGATTTTCAAACGCCAAGTGTTAAAAATGCTGCTAGATTGATTCAAGAATACGAATTGGAATATTGGGATTGCTTATACTCTTGATTCTTTTAGTGTCTTCTTTCTTTGTTTTTTAAAATTACTAGAAATATTCAAAGAATTTTGAATTAGTATTTTTGTTTATATATTTCTTAACATTGTAGAAGGATTGAGATGACTGACTTAGCTGACTTCCTCCACGATTTGAAAAGGTCGAGTGCTCTCTTTTCCAAAGCGATTCATCGTTCCCAGCATTGATTCGTAGCTACATCTCTCATTTGTTGAGCAGTAAGAAGCTAAGAGAACCACATCCATATATATTTCTCAGAATCCCTAATAAAATGGGGATTATCATAAAAAAATTAAGAGTTTGCTGAATGCTCTTTCCAATTGACTGGGTTATAGTCATTTAATTATCATTTTTAGAATCTCTAATAGTGATACCAGCGATGCTTCTTCCAGCTTGATAAAGGGCTTAATGAGATAGATGCGAGATAATCGTTATTCACTTTATATCCTAGGATTCAGAGGTATTCAATGATGTGTTCCTCTTTTTCACTTTAGTAACCTATTGGGGGGTATTCTTATACACCCAATTGTTCAGTAAATGAAAAATTTAACAATTATCAAAGGAAGTAACAATGAATCTCTCTGGAAGGGACCCCTCGCTTTTCAAGAAGGGAACGACGTTTGCTAATTTTAGTATCAATTATCTTTTTATTTTAATGAAATTATAATAGCAACGAAAATTGCAACAACTCCTATCCATTGCAGATAAAAGAAGCTTTCACGAAAAATTATGAAAGATGAAACGATTGAAGTTATAGGTTCAATTAAACTAATTAAAGAAGATAAAGTAGGGCCTATCAATTTGATTCCCTGTAAAAATGTGGTTATTGCTAGGCTTGTACTTATCAAAGCGACAACCAATATCCAAATCCAAGCTTTTAAATTGAAGTAAAAATTTAGATTTCCGAAAAACAAAATAGACAGTAAAAATGAGAAGGATGAGCTTAGTATTATGTAGAAAGAAGCAACTTCTTCATTATATTTTATTATAATCTTTGCACTGATTAATATATAAACAGTATATACCAAGGAAGCTGAAAGAGCTAATAGGATGCCTAGAATTGATAAGCTGAAAATAGGATTTGTAATTAAGTATAATCCAATAAGGGCCAAAATTAGAGCAATTATTATTCTCTTATTCAGTTTTTCCTTATAAAAAATTGATGAGAAAATTGCTACGAAAACTGGATAAGTATATAATATTAACACTGCAACTGATATTGGAATGAATATAATAGAATTAAGATATAAATTAGATTGAGAAAAATATAGAATTCCTCCTAGTAAAACGAAATATAAAAAATTCCTGTAAGATGGAATATTAAAATCTTTTTTAACATTAAGATAAATAATAAAAAGAATAGATGCTATTAAAAATCTCAAAAAAGGAATTGATTTACCGTCACTCCTTCTAAATAGGAGAAGCGCGCAAAAATGGGCAAAAAGCCAAATGAAATAGCGGAGATAACAACCAAGACTGTGCCTTTAAGCTTTTTCATCTATTTAACTAATGCAGCAAAAACTTAAATTTTGAAAATAAATCAAAGAAATATTCCATAAAAGTTCAAAATTTGTTCTTAAAAAAATCCAGCTCAAATACCAATTCTTTAAAATCACATGGTTACTAAGTGTTGAAATAAAATTGTCGTAAATTAGTTTCTAGCAATGCAAGATTCGATAAAAAAGGATAAAATAAAAATTCGTTTCTTATTCAAGAATAATTTTAGAATAAGAATTAAAACTTATGATCAAAATCAATTTAATCTCAAAATTATACGGAAGCAAAAATGAGAATTTTTAATATACTTTTGTTAACCAATGTGAATATTTTGGAAGTTTATTTCTTACTGCTTGGTGGTACAATTCTTTTATGCTTTTTGTTACCGGCCCTATTTTTCCATCACCTATCGTTATTCCGTCAACGCTTATTACAGGAGCTATTTCTGCTGCAGTACCAGTTAAGAAGATTTCATCGCTTATATATAACTCAGTTTTGGGTATGTTTCTTTCTATAACTTCGTAACCTAAATCATTTGCAATGGTAATTGCAGTATCTCTTGTTATCCCTTCTAAAATTCCTGCAGATACAGGCGGCGTATATATTTTTCCCTTCCTAACAATAAAAATATTTTCTCCTGGAGCCTCACTAACGTTTCCATTTAAATCTAGCATGATTGCTTCATCGTAACCATTTCTTTTACTTTCCTGAGTAGCTAATACAGAATTAAGATAATTTCCACCAGCCTTTGCCAATGGAGGAATTAATGGATCGCATATTCTTCTCCATGAAGATATACATGCTCTTACGCCTTCAGATTTCATGTATTCACCTACTTTTAGCAAAATAATTGCAACATTTATAGGAGAATCTTTAGATACATAAAGGTCTATTCCATGCATGCCTACGAACGCTATTGGTCTAATATAGCAACCTTCTTTTACGTTATTGGTCCTAATAGTTTCAACAACAGCCTTTAAAAGTTCATCTAAACTGTATTTTAGGTTGAAAGAGTAAATTTTAGCCGAATTTATGAATCTTTTCATATGATCAACTAATCTGAATACGTATACGTTTTCTTCGTCTGCATAAGCTCTTATTCCTTCTATCACACTTGTTCCGTAGTGTAGGGCATGAGACATTAAGTGCACTGTTGCTTTATTCCATTCTACTATTTCTCCATTATACCAAACATAACTATAGTATCCTATTTTCAAAGTTATAAATTTATTTTAATCGGTCATATAAAAATTTTATTATAAATTGTACTAAATCTCTATGTAAGTAAATATTTTAAAAGGAGATCAAGTAATTTATCTTCAGTATAATATGTTGTTGCGATATATCTTTTAAGGATGTTATATATAAAAATCAATCAATTAAATAATTAATAATGTCTTTCTTTAGATCTAGGGTTAATTCTCTATGAAGATTCTCTTTAGGTTTTTAATTTAGAGCAGCTTCCTTAATTTCCTTAACGGAAACATCCTCTTCTTTAGTTTAAAGGTCTCCCAATGGTTCTCCTGTCCATAATTTTTTAAGAACTCTTCTCATTATATTTCCAGATCTTGTTTTAGCAAATAATATGTTTTGTTCTAATAATAATGGAAAGCTTGCAGGAGTATTTAAGGAAAGTACTAATAGATATTGTTGCAAGAATATTAGCTTAAACACATACGTTGATAAAATTACAATGAAAAATGGAATAATTATCGATGTCAATGCAACCTTAAAATATGCTGTGAACTGATGGTTAAACATAATGTAATACAGTTATCTCCTTTATAATAGCAAAGTATCAGATGTAATTGTGATAAAATGAGCGACAAACCTCGCCCTTTAGGGCGGGGAGGAGGTCAGCTTATAGAAGAATGCGAGTAAAAAGCTATAGTGTATTGAACTCTAGCTACTCAGAAGATAGCTAATATTCAATCGAATAAAGTGATAAGTGAAGCTTTTATTGTTAAAACTATACTTTATAAACGCTTAGCTTCCTTTTAGGATAATGATAAAAGTTTATTAAAATTAATAATGTAGTAATGTTAAACGAAAAAGAATTTATTAGATGGATTAAAACTGCTAAACACACTTTGGAAAGTGCTAAATTGGATAAGGATAATGGTTATTATAACTGGGCATGTTTTAAGGCTCAACAAGCAGCTGAACTTGCAACTAAGGCATACTTTTATGGAATAGGGGAACCTAAAATAGGCCATTCAATAGCATATTTGTTGCAATCAATACCTAATGTAAATATTGACTTGATAAATAAGGCTAAATTTTTAGATAAAATGTATATTCCAACCCGATATCCAAATTCTTGGCATTCTGGAACTCCAGATTTCTATTATACTTTAAATGAAGCTGAACAAGCCATCAATTATGCGAAAGAAATAATTGATTTTGTTGAGGAAGCATGGAAGAAATTATCAAAAAACGTATAGAAAAAAGAAACAATATCATTAACGAAGCAAAGAAATTTGTATTTTCATTAAAAGGAAAGTATACCGCCTTTTTAATAGGTTCATATGCAAGGGGAGATTTCAATATCGGAAGTGATGTAGATATTCTTTTAATTGGAGAATTCATGGATGAAAATCCTCTAAAAAGGCTTTTAAATTTAGATTTTCCTGCAGGATATGAAGTCATTGCTTTAACAGAGCAAGAGTTTTGGATTGCCTTGAAAAATAATGATCCAATAATATGGGATGTACTTGCCAAATGCATAGTCTTAAGAGATGATTATGGTTTAACAAAGAAGATAAATATAAAAAACGAAAGAGACTTAAAATAAATTCAATCTCATTTGACTTTAGATTCAATATTTATTAACTAAATTTAGTTCTTTTATTACAAATGAAAACCTTGCCCTTCAGGGCTGGAATGAAAGTACTTAAATATTTATTTTAATTATTTTTAGGAAATTCAGTGACGCTCCTCCTAAGCTCGATCAAAGCTTTATGGGACTTAAGGAGGAGCATTCAGTATTGCAATTATTGAATGAAAAATTCTTGGTAGAATCTAGATTTTGGGTTAGCAACCCTTTATATGAAGGCTCCTTTTTAGGACCAGATAAAATGTGGGAGCTCTGATTCTTTCATTTCTCAGCAAATGCGAGATGTAGCTCAGAATCAATAATGTGAACCAATGAGCTTCTCTAGAAGTAGAATCCTCAACCTTCTAGAGCGGTGAGGAGGTCAGTAGAGTGTTTTCTTAGCCTCTTCGAGCATCTTCCTAACTTTACTTATATAGCCTTCTATTCTGTTAATGGGCAATTTACCTTCATAAAATCCCCAAACATGTAATATGTATGCAGAACTCCAACCATCAATTACCCAGTCACCCAGCTTGGTTGACAACACCTCACTTGCGCTTACAAGCAAATAAGTATACCACCTACCTTCTCTAATTGCTTGTTGATATTCTTGCAAATTAAACTTCTCAGATAAAGCCTTAATTACCTCTTCAGCTACCTTATAAACCTTTTCGGAAGCCTGAACAACATCACCTTTTTTTACATATTCTTCTGCCTCACTCATGTACTTCTCTGCTAAAGAAACTCTCAGCTTAATACCCTCTTGGGGGTCTTCCTTTGCTAGAGCGTTGATGAGCAAATCCTCAACGTTTATACCTTTCTCCTCCAGTCTTTTAATAAGCTCCTCCACAACACAAATTACTGTTTGCCCGTTTTTATATTTGTTGTTAAATTATTATGAGTTAGGAGGGTATGAATATAGGGAGGTTTTGTAAAATGAACTTCACAAAATTAATCTTAGGTTTCTTTATATTACAAGTCTTATTATCGATAGTAATAATTATCTTTCAATTTTTCAATTCAAATATTTATGCTAGGCTGGTCAATTTTGTTATTTAAATTAGTTGTAATTTTTTATCTATTCATCCTATTCTTCATAGAATACGTCATTTTTGGGATAAATTGATATATATTTATCATCTTTTTTAATTAGAGCATACAAGCTTACTGAAATTTTGAATAGACCGATAAGACCATAATCCCTAAATTCTTCCCAATTTTCCTTAGAAATGTAAAGGTAATCGAAGTCTCCTTTCTTATAAAGGTAAAACTTTACTTGATTGTTCTCAAAACTTTTGAGACTTGCTTTTCCATTTTTAATATTTAAAATCTTTCCTAGTACTTTGTCACCGTTCTCCCCATCGTAATTTACAGAAAGATAGTAAGAATGAATTAATAAGTAAAATCTTGACGCTTCATTTTTGATTATATCAGGAATTTTATCATCTATATCGATATGCGACAGCTTTAAAACTAATGGCATATAAAGGCTATATGAACTCATTTATAAAGTTTTGCATCGATTTTATTTCTTGAAGATCAATCCTTTTTATTTCTTGAGAGGACTATTTGCTTAAGTTTATGTTAGTTTTTATAGATTCAATTAATTATATAGTAATAATTACTTATTAAATGAGATTATATAGAATTTTTAATTCATTAGCATTGGTTGATGAGGCTTCAGACAAGCCATGAGTTTCAGAATGCATATTTGGGGCAAGTTTCAAAGTCTCCAATAAGTTAAAAAGATTCACAGCTGTTTCTAGTTTCAGTACTATGCCTAAAGGGGATTAGGAAAACATAAAAGTTTTGGCGATATGTTCAAGAAACACATGAAAGAAATTCTTTATGCTATAGTAAACAAAGTGTTCCATATTTAATTATTATTTTGGATAATCCACAAAATTGAAGCAAATTCAACATGAAACTTTAATATTTTCAATTAAGTTTAATACATGTGAGCATTAAAAGAATAATAACCTTAGAACCCTCATCTACCGAAGTTGTTTCGTTTCTTGATGGGTGTTCTTTAAGGATTTTCGGCGTTAGCGACAAGTGTGATTTTCCTCCTGAAGTTAAAACAAAGCCAAAAGTTGTTAAAAGTTTGATTAAATTGAATGATAACATGAGTTCTTTAGAAATAGATAGAGAAGTTAAAAAGCACTTATCAAGTAAAAAGCCTTTGTATGAAATTGATTGGGAAAAAATTAAAGAAATTAAGCCAGAACTAGCAGTAGGCCAATCCATCTGTGGCGTATGCGCTTTTCCTATAAGTTCATTATCTACTTACCAAAATTATGATTTAGTTTCAATTGAAGAGTTAAACATATTCGATTATAGTCCAAAGAGTTTCTATGAAATTCTTCGAAAAGTTGATGAACTAGGCCAAGTATTAGAAAGAGAAAATAAAGCTAAAGAATTCATTGAGAAATATCGTCATTTTGAAAAAGAAATGAAAGACCTTGGAAGGTCTTTGAAAATAGTGATGATTGAATGGCTTATGCCTATTTACGTATCAGGTCTTTGGATTTCTCAGATAATTGAAATGAGTGGAGCAAAATCGATCTTAGCTTCTGGAGAGGAAGGAAAACAAATAGATTGGAATACTATTAGGAATTTCAATCCAGACATCATTTTCATATCACCTTGCGGATTCAGCATTGAAAGAACACTAAAAGAAATTGATTTATTGTTCTCTCTTCCAGGTTGGGAAGGAATCAAAGCAAAATTAAATAAAAAAATATATGTAGTTGATTCTTCTTATACCTCAAGACCCTCTCCTAGGATATTGGAGTTTGTAAAAGACTTTATAGAAGTTTTAGGTGGAAATGAACCGAGGAAAGAAGTAATGGTAAATCTAGATTAGTATTCTTTATTTTTAAGGAATAGGCATTGGATAAAAATTTTGATTGCATATTATAGAAAAATAATAAAATAACAACTTATCTAGATAATTTCTTTAGGAAACATATAAAAATTACTAATCATTTTTATTGTTAATTTTACACAAATTAAAGCCTGTCCTTCAGAGCATAGATGAATAAACTTAAACATTTATCTTAAATTTTCTTAATAAATTCAAACGCTCCTACTAACCTCGATATAGGGCTTTATGGGACTTAAGGAGGAACAATCAGTATTTCTATTTAATAAAGAATTCTTTTTAGAATCCAGATATATGTTGGTTTACCTTTTTTGAAGGTTCCTTTTTAGGACGAGATAAAATGGGGAAGCTATGATTCTTCTGATTCCCAGCAAATGAGATTTGTAGTTAGGAATCAATTCTTGAAACCAATGAATTACTCTAAAAGGAAAACCCTATCCTTCTAGAGTAACGAGGAGGTCAGCAAATATTGCGAGGATTATTAAACAATTTGTATTTTTTGGCTAGTTTTTCATAAAAATGGAAAAATTACTAAATAAATATAATTTATACTAAAATAGTCATTTTTATCATAATTAAGTTTTTATCCTCAAATAGTTAATATTTTTTATCAAATGGATGAAATAGACAGAAGAATAATATTCTACCTGCTTAAAAACGGGCGCACATCTCAAAATGAGCTATCTAAGCTCATCGGAATTAGTGTCCCTTCTATAAGTCATCGGTTTAAAAGACTTATAAGCGAAGGGATAATACGCTCATTTAAACTATTTGTTAATCCAAATTTATATGGTAAATACTATGTTTATGCAGCTTTTAAAAACATAAAAGATATTGAACATAAATTTATCTTTTCTAAGTTTAAATGCCTCGAAGAATTCAATGTATATGGAATAGAAGGGAATAGCTTAGAAGAATTGGAAAAATTGATCGAAAATCTTTCAAATGAGTTAGGTCCACCTTTTATGAAATATCTTCCAAGCCAAAATTTTATCGAATTAAGGAAGGAATATTTGAAACTCATTTATGTTCTAAATGAAAATCCTAGGCTTGAATTGCATGAAATAGCAAAAAGAATGGATATCAAGGTAAAAAAGCTAAGAAAAATCTTAAACGAAATTAAAAACTATATGGCTGTAATACCAGAGGTGAATTTAATAAAATGTGATTCTTTTCTTTTAGCAATTTTCTCCAAAAGAATGCATTTTATAAAAACTATTACATCAAATAATTCAATACTAACAATAGACCAAGGTGGTGAAGGAATTGAAATATGTTTTATAAACGGACTAAATTTAGCAAAGAGCATAATAGAAAGAATAAAGTCTCAAGATCCATCATCATATTTAATGCTAGTTTACGACTATTCAATAAGGGGTATATAAGCATTTTTTAGTTTTTGCCTAAAAAAGGCTTATGATTTGAACATTAAACATAAGAATCTTAATGAACATTTCGAATTGGATTTTCAAGCATAGAAAAGCAATACTCATTGCATGGATTATTTTAGTGTTACTAATGATTTATCCTACAATGCTTTATTCTCAATTTATTTCATATTCACAGCAAAATTATGCTTTGAAAGACACAGAAAGTTACATTGTTTCACAAGTTTTGTCTTCAAAGAGCAACGATACATTGATTTTAGTTGTGAACTCAAACCCTTTCAATGTTTCAGCAGATAAAGTACTGAATTTTGAAAAAAACGTAAACTCACTGCCCTATGTATTTAAGGTAAGCTCTCCATTTAGTTCATACATAGCTTTTCTTTCCCAATTATACAGTAATAAAACCTTAGCACAGGATTACGTTGAAAAATATGGATTAAAAAACATTCCAGATTTTTTAATCAAACAATACATTAGCAAAGATAACTCTACTTTTTTAATTTTCATAACTTTGAATGTAACTTCAGATTATTATTTAAGCAATGGTCAGACCCCATCTCAAGAACTTACGCCAAAAATAAAGGAAATAGCCTCAAAATATTTTAGTTCTTATTACTTAACTGGGCAAGGTGCAATACAATATGAAACACAGCAAATAAGCTCAAGCTCAGGCTTTTTATTTGGTGTTTTATTTATAGTATTAGCAATAGCTGTAGGTATAACTTTGCGCTCATATAAGGCATCGATTTTGGCTTTAGCATTCGCGTCAATTGCTACAGTCATAGGTTATGTAGGAATCTATATTTCTGGTTTAATAATAGGAAAGATCGACTTTGTGGTAAACTATACTTTAACAGCCGTTCTCTTAGGTATAACTACTGATTATCTTGTTTTTATGTTAGGCAGATTAAGAGAAGAAAGAGAAAATTTAAAAGATGAGAAATATGCGATATCTATAACTATAAACAAAGCAGGAAAAGTAGTTTTAATAAGTGGATTAACTGTGGGATTAAGTTTGCTTACCTTTTCATTCATTCCAAGCTTTGTTTCATGGGGTGTAGTATTATTCGTTTCAATTTTGATAACTATAGTGCTTATGACAACTTTACTATCTGCGATAATTTCAATATTCGATTACAAACTGTTAGGAAAATCAAGGACGAGAAGCAATGGATCTTTTAAACGGTCCTTCTTCTACAAGACTGCTTACTTTTCAGAAAAAAGAAAAATTTTGGTTATAGCTTTGATATTAATTTTTGCCATTCCTTCATTGTATTTATTCTTTAATTTGCCTACAACTTATGATATAAGTACAGGTCTTCCAAGCAATCTTAACAGTATTCAGGGAATTAAGGTATTGCAAGATAAGTTTGGCTCTACATATCTGTTCCCGGTTTATGTTGTTGTGAACACGACTGATATCAGTGTTTTAATGAACGTTACAAAATACTTACTCTCTGTAAAAGGGATTACTGGGGGGATTGGCCCCTATCTTCTAGGAAATAATGTTGTACAAAATAATGCTAGCCAATTCTTTATTGGAGGGCATTATTACTACTACATTCTTTATTTAAATTATACGCCCTATTCGAATGATGCAATAAAGGTTGTTGAAACGCTTAGAAATAATAGTAGCTTGTTGGTTGGGGGATTAACTTCAGATATTATAGATCAAAAAGTTTTTGCCTCAACTTACTATCCTTTATTGGAAATCCTAATAACATTAGCTGTTGCACTAGTAATAGGAATTTCCTTTAGATCTTTAAAGTATCCATTGATTTCGATTTCAGGAGTTTTTATAAGTATAAGTTGGGCAACGGCGATTTTGTACATAATATCAAACTACTTTCTATCGCAAGAATTGATTTACTTAATACCAGTAATAATTTTCGTGATTATGATGTCTTTGGGAAATGATTATAGTGTTTTCATAATTTCAAAGGCTGAGGAAGAAATTAAAAATAATGTAAAAGATGGTTTGCTTATAGCATTCTCAAAAACTGGAAAAATCGTAACCTCATTAGGAATAATATTAGCTTTATCTTTAGGCGTATTAGCTTTATTCCCAGTAGGATTTTTAGAGCAACTAGGAATAGGTTTCATCATAACGCTTTTAATAGACACTTTCATAATAAGGAACTTTTACTTTCCTGCAATGATATCACTAATGAGGAAAATTAAATAATGGGAAATAGATAAATATAACATTTTATGGCGTAGTAAAAGAAAATTCTCTAAAATATAAACATAGTAATCGTTTCTTGTAAAAAATCAGGTATATAAAAAAATCAGCTCCTCTACTTCAAAAACGAGATTTACTGATATATAGGTAAACTTTTTTGAAGTAGAATTTTAAACCGATAAATTTTTTCACTTTTCTCAATATCTTAAAAGTATTTTAAAAAAAATAGCTTGAATAATAAAGCTAATAAACATACACGATTGAAACAGTTTCAGTAGCTCCATTGAAAATATTAGTGTTTCCAACTCTCACTTGAACTGTTGTAGGTAAAACAGGAAATGCGGCGCTACCGCTTGCACCTAC
>Ga0208006_100608_pt1 | contig 12565 bp, 12 predicted proteins | sample ECH_Bnyco_MetaG_FD_187131 | JGI IMG/M metagenome (GOLD analysis project Ga0208006, IMG submission 187131) | Hot spring microbial mat communities from Yellowstone National Park, Wyoming, USA - ECH_B nyco_MetaG (SPAdes) (version 2) | ecosystem: Environmental > Aquatic > Thermal springs > Hot...
ATACTAAAAAGGGGATGCGTCAATAGGTTTATGATGATGGGGGGATGGCTAAGAGGGGTCGATTAATTGCGGTGATGGCCGTTTCAATAGCGATCCTGCTTTTAGCCTCTGGACTTCCAGTTACGGCTTACGGGCCTCAGAATAGCGGTCAGAACAACCCAGGGTACGTGAAATATACTCTAGACCTCATAAACAACACCCTCATAAATGGAAATTTTGTGAATACAAGTAATGGTATGGGGCCATGGGGCATAGCGTATGATCCATCTAATGGGTACATTTACGTCACCAATTTGGATTCAAACACTGTTTCGGTGATTAATGGTAAAACCAACACTGTCATCGCAACCATCCCCGTTGGACAAAGGCCAGTGGGGGTTGCGTATGACCCATCCAACGGTTACATTTACGTCACCAATTCTGGTTCGGGCACCGTTAGTGTAATCTCTACAAGCGTCTCGACTAGTAGTTCCTCGATTAGCTCGGTTACCACGCCCACTACGTCGACATCTACGTCGAGCACGTCGACATCGACGAAGCCGACACCCGGTGTGGTGCCCACCTGGGCTGTTGCGGCGGTTGTGGTTGTGGTGGTGTTGATGGTTGCGTTGTTAATGATTAAACGTAGAAAGCCGTAGCTCTAAGCAGGGTTACCACCTTTTACCCAAAAACCCAACCAAGCCTCGTTCAGCGCCTGCCTAAACGCCGCGCCGGTTCTCCGCAACCCCCCACGTGGGATTTTTACAAACGCCTTAATCGAACCGGGCTAGAAAATAGATAAATAGGCTATGTGCGCTTATCAAGGGCCTGAAGTCTACGTAAAGCGGTTTGTTGGGCGTGCTTTATCTGGTATTGAGAGCGTTCAAATCAAAATCACATCCTACCGGCTTGGCCAGCGGCGAGCGCGAAATAGCCTTGCTCTGGGCGGCCGCCTTAGCGGCATACGGCGTTAGGACGAAAGTGGAAAAAGTCGGGAGTGCGTTCCAAATCATTGTGTCCGGCGGCGACGCGGTCAAGCTGGCCGGCCTCTACTTCCTCTACGGGCCCCCCTTGCTTGAAGGAAGCGAAAGGGTTATCAGCCACAAGCTTGTGGAGGCTGTGGAGCTGGGGTCGAAGGTGTCGGTGCGGATAGAGGAGGGGGGCTGGAGGCGGATCAAGGGCGGCGCCGCTGTGGATCTATACATATCGGCTGGTAGCGTGATGGGGGTGTTCAGCCTATACCTCCACAATAAAGTGGTCTTAATATTCAGATCCACAAACCGCGAAGAGGTAGAGCTAGGAGTCCGCCTTCTAAGGCTGGCGGGGGTGGAAACTGAAGTGAAGAAAAGCAAAGATATGTGGTACGTCCGCGCCTTCACCGACCAGCTGGCCGAGGGAGATGAGGAACTGAGAAGAGGACTCATCAAGGCGGTGGAGGAGGCGTTGAGGAGGGGCTGGGTAGACGAGCAGAGGGCGAGGCGATGGATAGAGAAGTTTGAGAGAGGTATATCTACGTGGGAGGGGTACAAGTTCAGCCTAAAGCTGACGGAAAGTGGAGCGTTAGAAGTGAGCTTCAAATCTACGCAACATAAAAACATCGAAAGACTCAAACATAAACTAGAAACCCTCGGCTTGAGTGAGGACGAGCACTTTACCGTGACGTGGCTGGAAGGCGGCAGACTAGGCTACTTGTACATCACGAGGGAAGGCATCAAAGAGGTAGCATACATCGCTAGACACGGTCCCGAGCCGCAGAGACTGAGGGCGGCATCATTAATCGAACATCTCCGCAAAAGGGCTGAAACAAAAGGCGATAATGTGCTCCAGAAGCTTGAGGAGCTGGTTAGGGAGGGCGAATCTAGGGGCGCACTCAGCGCCGAGGGGCTGAAGGCTGAGGTGGCGATAGAGTGGGAAGGCGATCACATCGTCGTACCCGTGGAAGTAAGGAAATTAGAGGCATGGGAAAACGAAGACAAAATACGCATCAAGGTGAAGGCTGTGGTAGACGGCGTAGAAGGCGAGTGGGTAATGACCTTCTTCCGGTACGACAGAACCAATGCCGTAATAGGCTACACTAATACACGCGACGACGCACCTGGCGGAAGAACCGAAGACGCCAAGCGGATTATCGCACTGGTGAAAACGCTAACGGGAGAGGAGCCAAACATAAAACGCGACAAATACGGTAAAATTAAACAAATTGTATACACGAGACGGCATCTAAAAGCCGCGATGAAATATGTCGAAATTGCAGAGACCATAAAGAGGTGGTTAAGCAACAACGACAAGTAAACAAAGAAAATTAGTGTCCACAGTAGGAGCTACGGCGGCTGTGAGCTAAGATATACACCCTTCAGACGGGGCGGGGACCGGCTACGTATAACTACTTTACATACATACACAGAAAGCCTACATGGTCTTAGAAACCGGTATTTTTTCCCGCGCACACTTTATATACGCCCTACTTTATGGGACGGAGGTGATAAGCCAGTACCTCACCCGCCTGAAGACGCTGGACGCCTACGTGGGGAGGTTCGACGTGGTCATAGTGGGGGCCGGCCCCGCCGGGATGTTCGCGGCGTACGAGCTCGCCGAGGCCGGCGGCCTCCGCGTGGCTCTGCTGGACGGCGGCCTGCGCGCGTCGAGCAGGACGTGCCCCCTGCAGACCCCCCTCCAGAGGTGCACCTTCTGCGTGCCCTGCCACATAATGTACGGCGTGGGGGGCGCCGGCACGCTCAGCTCCGGCCTCATAAACCTGCGGCCTGATGTCGGCGGGGATCTGCACGAGCTGGTGGGCGATTGGGACAAGGCCATGGGCCTCATAGAGTATGTGGACTCCGTCTTCGTGAAGTTCGGCGCGCCCGGCGACGTGTACGAGCCTAACTTGGAGGCCATAAACGAGCTGTCCTCCATAGCGGCTAGGGTCAACGCCAGGGTTGTGCCCATAAGGCAGAGGCATCTGGGCACCGACGGCTCGCGCAAGGTGGTGGAGGCGATGGCCCAATATCTGGAGGGCCGCGGCGTCTCGCTCCACACCTCCACCTGGGCGCTGACGGTCGAAAGGAGCCGGGAGGGGTTCGTGGTGAAGACCAGCAGGGGGGTGTTCGAGGCGCCCGCCGTCCTGCTGGCGCCGGGCAGGGGAGGGGCCGAGTGGCTGGTCTCGACGTTGAGGGGGCTGGGGGCCAAGCTGGACTTCGGCCCCATAGATATAGGGGTCAGGGTTGAGGTGCCCTACCAGGTCATGAGGCCCCTCACCGACGCGGTCCACGACCCCAAGGTGATCCTCTACACGTCTAAGTACGACGACAAGGCGAGGACCTTCTGCACAAACCCCCGCGGCTTCGTGGTCAAGGAGGTCTACTCCGACGGCACAGTCGGCGTGAACGGCGAGGCCTACCTCGAGAGGAAGAGCGACAACACCAACTTCGCCTTCTTGGTCACGCTGAAGCTCACCGATCCCATGGAGGACACCATAGAATACGGCAAATCCATAGCGAGGCTTGCGACCAAGCTCGGAGGCGGCAAGCCCCTCATACAGCGCCTCTACGACCTCGAGAGGGGCCAGAGATCCACTTGGGAGAGGATAAGGAGGTCCAGCATCTCGCCCACGCTGAAGGACGTGACGCCGGGCGACATATCGCTCGCCCTCCCCCACCGCGTCGTGGAGGACATAATAGAGGGGCTGAAGAAGCTCGACGAGCTCGCGCCGGGCGTCGCCAGCCCCCAGACGCTCATATACGCGCCCGAGATAAAGTTCTACTCGGCCCGCCCCTCGGTGGACGGCGATCTGATGACCACGATCCCCGGCCTCTTCGTCGCGGGCGACGGGGCCGGGCTGTCCAGGGGCATAAACGTAGCCGCGGCCACCGGCGTCCTCGCCGCAAGGGGCATAATAAAATATTTGAGCTCAACAGGTAAATAGATCGAGGCCCCCTACGCGTCACGGCTGACGGGCGGCCGGCATCTGGGCGGCAGCTTTTAAACCCCTACGCCGTCGTCTCCATGGCGTCGCTGTACCTGGCCCAACACGGCAGATCCTTCAGCGAGGCGGAGGACCCCGAGAGGAGGCTGACCCCCGAAGGCGTCGCAGAGACCGAGAGGGTGGCCGGACTGCTGGCCGCCGTAGGCGTCAAGGTGGCCGAGGTGCTCCACAGCGGGAAGGCCAGGGCGAGGCAGACGGCTGAGATATTCTCGCGCCGCCTCGGCGCGCCCGTCAGGGAGGTCGACGGCCTTGCGCCCAACGACGACCCGCGCATCTGGGCCTCCAGGGCCGAGGCTCTGGCGGCCGACGTGATGCTGGTGGGCCATCTGCCCCACCTCTCGAGGCTGGCGTCGCTCCTCCTGGTGGGCGACCCCCAGAGGGAGGTCGTCAAGTTTAGATATTCCGGCGTGGCGAGGCTGGAGAGGGGCGAGGCCGGCTGGAGGCTCGCCTGGTACGTCACGCCCGATATCGCGCCGTGAGGCTTTCGGTCGACAGGAGGCGGAGGCTGATAGACGTGCTGCCGGAGAGGGCCGAGGATCTCTACTTCGTCTACCTCCTGGTGGACCGGGGGGATGTGGTGAGGGGCTGGACCGTAAGGGAGTACAAACCCGAGGGGGCCAAGGAGGGGGAGAGGATAAAGGTGTATCTGGCCGTGAGGGTCGAGGCGCTTGAGTACCACAAGTTCCGGGGGAGCCTCAGGGTGAGGGGCACCGTCGTGGAGGTGGGGGGCGATCTGGAGGGCGTCAAGGGCAGGAGGCACACCTTCGACGTGCTGCCCGGCAGAGAGATAGAGATCGCCAAGCCCGAGTCGTACCCCATGGAGCTCGTCGACGAGGTGGCGAAGCTGGCGTCCGTAGCCCTGCCGAGAATTCTCCTGGCGTCCATCGACGGGGATGAGGCGGCGGTGGCCCACATAACTGCGCTGGGCGTCGAGCTGTTGGGCGTCCTGGAGAACAGAAGGCCCAGGGAGGCGGGCTCCGACTCCGAGGAGGAAGCCCTCGGCCCGTTCTTCAGAGAGGTGGCGAAGGCCGTGGATCAATACAGAGTGAGGCTCAGGCCCGATAGGGTCGTGCTCGCAGGCCCTCAGCTGTATGTAGAGATGGCGGCGCGGTATATAAAGGGCGACTTGGCGCCGCAGTCGTCGGGGGGCCTCGCCGGCGTGTACGAATTCCAGCGCGGCGGCCATTTCGAGGCCTACCGCGAGATCTTGGGCTCGGAGGCGCTGGGCGAGGTCCTCAGGCTGGCCTCGGAGAGGCCCGAGCTGGTGGCCGTCGGCCTCGACGCGGTTAGGGAGGCCGCGGCGCAGGGGAGGGTGCGCATGTTCGCCGTGGTCGACGAGGCCTTGAAGGAGCGGGCCGAGGAATACGCCGAGGTGTTGAGGCTGGTCTTCTCGGCCAGAGGGGCCGTGAGGATCGTGCCGGCTGAGGGCGAGGCGGGGCAGATGTTGACCGCCATGGGCGGATGCGCCGCCGTGCTGCGCTATTAAACTTTTAAATAGATCCACTGGAGCAGTTATGGAAAGGGGGTTGGGGATGCTCCTCTACGCGCTGAGCGCTATGTCCATCGCCTTCGGCGTCTTGTTGCTGGTCCTGTGCCCAGGCAGGAGGTCCCTGGCGCTGGCCGCGCTGGGCATCTCCATGGGCATCGCCGCGCCTATCGCGTATAGGGCACTGTCCCGCCGGGAATAGATATTAACGGCCTCCCCGGTCCCTACATGAGGCTCGAGGGCGTCATAGCGGCGACGGTCACGCCGTTTAGAAAAGACGGCGTCAACTACGAGGCCCTGAGGGACCTCCTGGCCAGGCTCGCCTCGCAGGGATACGGGTTGTTCCCCTCCTCGTCGACCGGCGAGGTGGCCAAGCTGACCCCCGAGGAGAGGGTCAAGGTGGCCGAGCTGGCGGTGGAGGTGGGGGGCGGCAAGGTGCCCGTGATAGCCGGCACGGGCACCGGCGACCATATAAGCACCATAGAGATGGCCAGGCGGTATAAGGACGTTGGGGTCGACGCCGTGTTGATAACCCCGCCCTACTACGTCCAGGGCGATTGGGCCGGCATATATGCCTTCTACAAGAAGGTGCTGGACGCCGTCGACATGCCCGCGGTGCTCTACACGATCCCCCTCGCGGTGGGCTACAACATACCGGCCGAGGTCTTCGACCTGGTCTCGTCGGAGTACAGCCAGGTGGCGGCCGTCAAGGACAGCTCGGGCGACTTCCGCTACCACATGGAGCTGATATATCTGGTCGGGGGCAGGATCTCCGTCCTCCAGGGCGTCGACATGTTCTTCGTGCCGAGCCTCATAGTGGGGGCCCACGGCGGGATCCTGGGAGGCCCCAACTTCCTAGGCCCCCTGCAGCTGAGGCTCTACAACATGGTGAGGGAGGGGAGAATCGCCGAGGCGGTCGAGATACACAGGAAGCTGATGGAGCTCTGGCGCTTCATGGGGGGCTGCGGGCTGACGGGGAAGCTCGGCGGCAAGTGGCCCACACTCTACAAGATAGCGACGCAGATGGCCACCGGCATAGACATGGGGCCGCCGCGGGAGCCCCTTCCGCCCGTCGACGACAGAGACAGGGAGGAGCTGAGGAAGATACTCGAAAAACTGGCGCCGCTCACGCGCTAGGGAGAGCGGCGTCTAAGCCCCGCGGCGATCCAAGCCGCGCTGACGGCCGTCGGGAACCGGCGCGGTCCGCGGGCGTAGACGCCGATATGGGCCGACCGACGGTCCGGCTAGGCTTGGATCGGGTCGAGGGCCCCCCGGCGCCATTTGGGGCCGTCGCCGATTCCGCCGAGGTAGACGGGGGAGCTTGCGGGGCCTCGCAGCGGCGCCGGCCGCGCCCGATATTTATATACCCTATATAGTTCCCTCCGTGGATCTCGTCGTCGTGTCAGTCCTGGGCGCCGATAGGGTCGGCATAGTGGCCGGCATAACGAGCGTCCTGGCTAGACACAACGCGAACATAGTGGACATAGCCCAGACGGTGGTCCGCGACATATTCTCCATGGTCATGGTGGTCGACATATCCAAGGCCGATGTGGACATAGCGGGCCTGCGGGCGGAGCTCGAGGAGGTGGGGAGGAAGCTCGGCGTCATGGTCGCCGTGCACCACATAGACGTGTTCCGCTATATGCAGAGGATATGAGGGCCTTCTCGCCTGAGGAGATAGGGGAGGTCCTCGAGATGGTGCTGTTCCGCGAGCTGGACATACGCGCCGTCACTCTCAGCGTCAACACGCTCCCGGCGATACGCGGAGACGTCGGGTCTGCCCTCTCCGCCTTGAGGAGCCTGCTGGGGCCGCATCTAGAGCGCTTCAGGCCCGCGGTGGACAAAATAGCGGCGAAGCTCGGCGTCAGGATAGTGACGGCGAGGCTCGCCGTGAGCCCGGTCAGCGTGATGCTCGAGCCGCTGGGCCGCGCCGAGGATGCCGTCGAGATCGCCAAGGCCTTGGACGACCTGGCGGAGACCCACGGCGTCGATATGGTCGGCGGATTCGCCGCCTTCGTGCACGCAGGCGTGTCGAGAGGCGACAGGGCCCTCATCGACGCGTTGCCCGACGCCCTGAACTCCACCAAGAGGCTCGGCGGGTTCGTCAACGCCGCCTCCACGGCCACGGGCATAAACATGGACGCCGTCCTGGAGGCCGCGAAGGCGGTCCTCTCCATGAGGCCCGAGGCCGCGGCGAGGTTCGCCGTGACCGCCAACGTGCCGGAGGACGTGCCCTTCATGCCGGCGGCCCACCACGGCCTCGGCCTCCCCGACGCCGTGATAAACGTTGCCGTGAGCGGCCCCGGGGTCATAGAGGCTGTCGTGAGGAACATGAAGGACGCGGACTTGAGGACCCTACACGACGCGATAAAGAGGGCCGCGTTCAAGGTCACGAGGCTCGGCGAGCTCGTGGGGAGGGAGGTCGCGAGGGAGCTGGGCGTGAGGTTCGGCGCGGTGGACCTCTCGGTGGCCCCGTCGCCCAAGGTCGGCGACAGCGTGGCGGGGATACTCGAGGCCATGGGCCTCCCGAGGGCCGGCGCCCCGGGCTCCGTCCTGGCCCTCCACCTCTTCGTGGACGCCGTGAAGAAGGGAGGCGCCATGGCCACCTCCACAATAGGCGGCCTAAGCGGCGCGTTTATACCCGTCAGCGAGGACGCCTTGATGGCCAAGGCGGCCGAGGAGGGGGCGTTGGGCTTCGACTCGTTGAAGGCCATGTCGGCCGTCTGCAACACCGGCATAGACATGGCCGGCATACCCGGCGACGCGCCGCCCGACGTGGTCGCCGCGCTCGTGGCGGACGTCATGGCGCTCGCCACAGCCCTCGACAAGCCGCTGGGCGTCAGGCTGGTTCCGATTCCCGGCGGCAGGCCCGGCGACGTCTACGAGCTGGGGGGCCTCTACGGGAGGGTAGTGGTGATGGATCTGGGCAGATATCGGGAGATACCTCTGGCCAGGAGGAGCGGCGTCGTGCCGCCGAGCGTCTGGAGGCTGAGGGCCGGCTAATTATTCATCCGCTTAATATAACTGACGATGGCCGTCCGGCGTTCCGCAACTTTTTAAAATTCATAAATTAAAGTCGCTATGTCGGTATCCATATCGGTGCTGGCCTCCCACAGCGCCCTGGACGTGCTGGACGGCGCCAAGGACGAGGGCCTTAGAACCATAGCGGTGGCCAAGAGGGGGCGGGAGAGGGCCTATAGGGAGTTCCCCGTCGTAGACGAGCTGGTCGTCCTGGACGACTACAGGGATATAATAAGGGAGGCGCACAGGCTCAAGGGCTCGGTCTTCGTCCCCAACAGGTCTTTCGCCGTGTACGTGGGCTACGACGCGATAGAGAGGGAGTTCCCCATCCCCATATTCGGCAACCGCCACCTCCTGAGGTGGGAGGAGAGGGTCGGGCCCCACAGCTACTACAGGCTTCTCGACGAGGCCGGCGTAAGGAGGCCGAGGACCTACGCCTCGCCCGACGAGGTGGATAGGCCGGTCATGGTCAAGCTGCCCGAGGCGGCGAGGAGGGTGGAGCGGGGGTTCTTCGTGGCCAGGGACAGGGACGACCTCATGCGCAAGGCCAGGAGGCTGGCGGAGAGGGGCATAATAAGGCTTGAGGACCTCTCCGGCGCGGCCATAGAGGAGCTCGTGCTGGGCGCCCACTTCAACGCCAACTTCTTCCAGTCGCCGATATATAGGCGGCTCGAGCTGCACAGCTTCGACAGGAGGATACAGAGCGATCTCGACGGCGTGCTCAGACTCCCCGCGAGGGACCAGCTGGACCTCGACCCCGACGTGAGGTACATAGAGGTGGGGCACGAGCCGGCCACCTTGAGGGAGAGCCTCCTGGAGAAGGTCTTCGACCTGGGGCACCGCTTCGTCGACGCCGCCGCGAGGCTCGTCAAGCCGGGCGTCATAGGGCCCTTCACCCTCCAGTTCATCGTGACGCCCGAGCTGGATCTGGTGGTCTACGACGTGGCCCCCAGGATAGGCGGAGGCACGAACGCCTACATGGGGATAGGGGGCCAGTACTCCAAGCTCTACTGGGGGAGGCCGATCTCGATAGGCAGGCGGATAGCCATGGAGATAAAGGAGGCTGTAAGGCAGGGGAGGCTCGAGGAGGTGACGACATGATCGAGGCGCTGTTGAAGAGGTACGACCTCGATAGGCTGGCGGTGGCCACCATAGCGTCCCACACGGCGCTCCAGATACTGAGGGCCGCCAAGGGGCGGGGGTTCAGGACATTGGCGGTGGCCCGCCCCAGCTCGGCCTGGTTCTACAGGCGCTTTCAATTCATCGACGATGTGTGGGAGGCCGACCTCTCCAACTTCCGGCCCGTGGCCGAGAGGCTGGCCGAGAACAACGCCGTCTTGATCCCCCACGGGTCCTACGTGGAGTACGTCGGCTGGAGGCAGGCCCTCGAGGCGCCGGTGCCCACGTTCGGCGTGAGGCGCCTCGTCGAGATAGAGGCGGACCAATACAGGAAGATGGACCTCCTGAGGAGGGCAGGCATACCTACGCCCAGGAGCTACTCCCCCGACGAGGTGGACGGCCCCGTCATAGTGAAGCTCTTCGGGGCCAAGGGCGGCAGGGGCTACTTCTTCGCGAGGAATAGGGAGGAGCTCCTCGAGAGGCTCAAGGGCGTCAACGAGCCCCACATAATCCAGGAGTACGTCTTCGGCGTACCGGCGTACTACCACTACTTCGCCTCGCCCATATACGGCAGGGTGGAGCTGTTCGGCATGGACGTGAGGTACGAGTCCAACGTGGACGGGAGGACGTTCGGCCTGGCGGAGCCCACGTTCGTGGTGGTGGCCAACTTCCCCCTCGTGCTGCGGGAATCCCTGCTCCCCGCGGTGCAGAAATACGGCGAGGCGTTCGCCGACGCCGTCCGCGAGGCCCTCGGCGAGGAGATGAAGGGGCCCTACAGCCTCGAGTCCATAATAAGGGACGACCTCTCCATAGTCGTCTTCGAGTTCTCGGGGAGGATCGTGGCGGGGACCAACGTCTATATGGGCGTCGGCTCGCCCTACTCCGTCCTCTACTTCGACAGGCCCATGGACATGGGCGAAAGGATAGCGCACGAGCTGGAGCTGGCCAGAGACAGAGGGAGGCTCGAAGACGTCGTGAGCTGACCGGGGCGGCCTAGGCCTGCATCCCCGCGAGGCAGGCGGCCGATCGCCGGAATTCCGCAGAGGCTCGCGGATCTGCGTCGGGCCCAGCGCCTCCGCCGCGCATGCGCCTGCGCGCCGTTAAGCGACGCCTACGCCCAGTCGCCCCCGCTCGGCCGACCCCATGAAGCCGGCAGGGTCTAGATGCGGGGATTGCTCGATGCGCGGACCCGCGCCACCGACGATTGAAAAGGGGGCCCTGCGCCCCCTCAGAGGAGGTGGCTGGAGGGCTACCGCCGCAGAGGGAAATAAAATGGGTGGGGTTAAGCCGGCTACGGCCCGCTCAGACTTATGGGGCAGTACGGAGGGCCGCCGTATATCGCGTAGCCGGATATCCAAGAGCCGCTCGGCGTGGGTTCCTGCAGAACGAGGTCGAGGGTCGCCGTGTTGATGGTGATGGAACTGCTTGACTGAGGTATGAGGCCCACTAGCCAGTCCGCGCGGGCCCATGCGCTCCAGCAGGTAGTCATCACCTCGGCGTTGAAGGGTAGCCAGAGCCAATAGGTGCCGCCGGGCGAGTAGTTCGCAAGCCCTATCACCGCACCCTCACCAGGTCCCACGATGAAGCCATCTATGACGTCCACAGAATTGGATATATCATAGAGACCGCTGTAGATGAACGTCCACGTCGCGTTGAAGGCAACTTGCCCGCCGATAGTCGTCGAGGTCCACGGCGACTGTGATACCGATATATACGGCCAACTTATCAATTCCGGCTCGTAAGTGACGCTGAGGCCTTCTAGGCCGATGTCTATAGTGAAGGAGCCGACGGGTGTAGAGCTAGAGTCGGGCTGGTAGCTGGACGGCGGCGCCGCCACAAAGGCGTTTGTAGATCCCCCGAGCATAGCTTGGTAGCTGGCGTACGCGTCGAAGCCTCCTATCAGCTCCTCCAGAGCGCCGGGGCCCTGCGAAGAGACCCCGCCGCCTATATACACCTCGTTGCCCCCGCTCGGAGTCATGTAATAGGCCACGTCGCCCATTAGCGCTGCAAGTATCTGCGGTGGGTTTGGAACCAATACCGAGTTCATCATTAGTATGCACGAGTCGTAGAAGAAAATGTCGCCGTAGTTGTCCTCAACCGCCACAACGCCATAGTTGTCCGAGGTAGGTGCGCCTTGGCTCCCCAAGATTTGCATGCCCCAAAGAAAGATGTTATTGCCTAAGCCGCCCCACCGGGCCTGCACGTATATAGCATAGCAGGGATCCTGGTTTATTGGGGGATCGGCCATAGCGGTTGCGGCCGGCCGGTTGTCTGCCGACTTGAGGCGGGCCCAGTTGGCGGCCACATAGGCCAGACGGTCCGGGCGGATTGGCCCCACGAGCAGGGCGGTCGTCTTCCCGTTTCCCAGGACCGCGGCGCCGACTAGAGTCCCGCCGCCCGGCAGGACGAGCGCCGCCGCCAGGTAGTGGTCTCCGAACTTCACGCCGGCCGCTCTAGCCGCCGCGTACGAGAGGAGGAGCTCCGCCGCAACCGGATCGCTGGAGTTGGCAAGCACCAGCCCCCCTCTCGCGAAGATTCCCTCTAGGGCCTGGACAGCCGGGCTGGTGAGGTTAAGCGCGCCGCGGGCCGTCTCTAGCTGGGCCCAGTCGACCACCACGACGCTTCCGTTCGGTATCTTGGAGAGGTCGGCCGTGGTTATGGGTACTGCGTTGAGGCCCGCCCTCTCGACCGCCTCGACGAGCGATTGGGGCCCCAACACGTAGACGGGAGGGGCGCTGGGCGGAGCGGGCGCCAGATTCGCCGTAGGTTGCCCTCTAGCGGGGGCGCCGGGCGGGCGGAGCGCGAGGAGCGCCAGGAGGGCCGCGGCCAGGGCTATGGCCAGAACTTGTCTGCGCGCCATGTAGGTAGATGGATATGTGGGTATTTTTTTACGTGGCCTATACGCGAAAAACTACATGTCGATCGTCGAAGCGGTATCCGTATAGGGTCTACGCGCCGCGTTGTTGACCTGCCTCTGC
>Ga0208006_100610_pt1 | contig 12468 bp, 15 predicted proteins | sample ECH_Bnyco_MetaG_FD_187131 | JGI IMG/M metagenome (GOLD analysis project Ga0208006, IMG submission 187131) | Hot spring microbial mat communities from Yellowstone National Park, Wyoming, USA - ECH_B nyco_MetaG (SPAdes) (version 2) | ecosystem: Environmental > Aquatic > Thermal springs > Hot...
AGCTTGTAGATGAACTTGAGAAGAGGGGGATAATAATAAGGGCGGCAAGCAAAGAGACTGTCACAGAAGAAGCGCCTCTGGCGTACAAAGACGTGGACCTAGTAGCTGAAGCGAGCGAGCTCGCAGGACTTGCAAAGCGGGTTTTCAGGATGAGGCCCATAGGTGTGGTAAAGGGATGAAATCAAGAGCAGAAATAATCGTTGAAGGGCTTGTTCAGGGCGTTGGCTACAGGGCTTTTGCAAAGAGGGTTGCTGAAAAGCTTGGCCTAAAAGGTTATGCAGAAAACCTTCCCGACGGTACCGTTAAGATTATCGTAGAAGGAGAAAAAGATCAGATAGAAGATTTTATAGAAGAATGCAAAAGAGGTCCTCCTCTTTCTGAGGTTGAAAACCTAGAAGTTAAATGGGAACAATATAAAGGAGAGTTCGATAGCTTTTATTATTTTTGAAACTAAAAATGTAACTTAAGCTTAAACGCTCATCAGGCTTGCGGCTATCCTACCAGCTAAAATGGGATGTCTTAGGAGCTTCATTGCAACGCGCCTTACGTTGTAGCCGTTGGCAAGGTCCAGTATGTCATTTTCGTCAAGCACTTCAGCTAGCGTGTTAAAGTCTTCGTCCGAAATCTTTTCAAACAGGCGCATGGCTTTCAGACTTGTGCGTATTCTCTTTCCCCATGGATCTTCATATAGATCGTAAAATTTTCTCAGCTTTGCTTCGCTATAATCATCATCTCTAACAGCTTCTGCAGCAACTCTTCCTGCAACAAGCCCTGCGGCTAAAGAAGAATGTATGCCAGCACCTGTAAAAGGAACAACTGTACCAGCAGCATCACCAACTAAAAGGATGTTATCCTTTGCGGCTTCGGAAATTAATCCCCCAATCGGAACAGGGGCTCCTCTATAATCTATTATCTTAGCTTCTCCAAGTTCGTCTTCGTGCTGTTTTACAAATTTATCAAGGTAAACTTTAGCTGTAGCTCCCCTGACGCCTATGCCTACTTCAGCTATGCTGTCGGTTTTCGGGAATATCCAGGCATAACCTTTTGGAGCAACGTTGTTCCCTAAATAAAACCTTACGCTTTCTGGATGCTTTAACTTTACGTTTGCCATTATATACTGGACTGTCGGTATAGGCTCCGATTTTTCCTTTATTCCTGCAACCCTGGCTACAGCAGAATGATACCCATCAGCGCCTATTATTATCTTTGTTCTGTATATGTTTCTATTGGTTTTTACCTTAAGCGTTTTGCCTTCTCTTTCAAAATCTATAAACTCTTCCCTAACGTGAATATCGGCCCCGTATTTAGCTGCCTGTGAAGCGATTTCCTGAAGAAAGTATGTCTTGTTAATGGCGTAACCCTCCTGGTTTATTGCGACGTACTTCTGGTTTGGGGCAAAGACTAAAGCGTTTGCCTTTCTTACGGTATAAGGGGGTTCAGGTTTAATTTCAGCTGTGACGAAAACTCCCTCAGAAGTTGCTTCGCCACAGGGCTTCCAGGCGGCTATAGCTGGTTCTTTTTCAAGTAAAAGAGTTTTTAGCCCTTCCTTTGCGGCTGATTTTGCTGCTCCGACGCCAGCTGGTCCACCGCCGACTATAATTACGTCGTAGTCTGAATTCTGCATTAAAATACTATCAATTCAGATGCATATATAATCGTTTCTGAAAGTGTCTGATCAGTACTGAGAGAGGGTTCCGTCTTTTCTCGCTTTGTCAAAAGCCTTTGTATATAAGTACAGCCCCAACAGCAGCGTTATCAAAGTGAACGCTAAAAGTATATAGATTATGTTTGAAAGTGCGCCAATGCCCGCTCCTTCTAGCAACGATTCTCTTAACCCCTGTAAGGCCCAGGTTAGAGGAATGGCATAACTTAATTCTTTAAGGTACCACGGAAGAGCGGTAACCGGGAAAACCGTGTTCCCCATCAGAGCGGTAAAAGTAGAGAAAAAGAATGCGATCGGGTTTCCCTGTTTAGTTATCATTACAACAGCTCCAGACATGGCTGCTATGCCGAATGACGAGAGCAACAAAAGAATGAATATTATGGATGCTGTCATTATTCCAAAAGGTGAATACCTGACACCCAGCCCAAAGCCTATAGCTAAAATGACAATCATATTTATGCTGTTTAAAGCAAAACCCCACAGGCTGGAATAGGTTAGAAAACCTAACACGCCTGACGGAGAAAGGACGTAATATTCAAGAGTGCCATAAAGTTGCTCGTTTCTTAACCTCTGGCTTACCGTGGTTATCGTTGAAGAAACATATCCCTGAAAAGCCAGCCCTATGACCACAAAAGCCGTATAGTTACCTCCGCCCAGCACTGAAACTATTTTGTTGCCCAGCGCTGTCCCGGTAAAGTAATACGTAAAAACAGGTATTATCCAGCTTAGCATGGTTAGTGCTGCGTTCGTTTTGTAGCTTATCCAGACCTTGAATCCTCTAATATAAAGATAAGCATAAAGCTTAGACAGGACGCTCACGTGCCCATGCACCACCTCTTCTGAACTGATAAGGTCTGAAATCCTGTTCGGTTTCACCAGCAAGAGCTATGTAAGCATCTTCTAAAGATGGCGTTATTTCATAATAATCCGAAGTGTACGGTTCAACCAAAGATTTTGGTCCTCTTATAACAGCATAGCCGTTTTCATACCTTGTTATGAACCTTTCGAGTGAAGGAGCAACAGCGCTCAGCTTGGCTTCTACTATTTTCCCAGCCATGTTTATGATTTCTTCTGGTGAACCCTTTGCAATTATTTTGCCGTTTTTTAAAATGTATATGTCATCAGCAAGCTCTTCTATTTCGTGCATAAAATGACTGGTAAGAACTATGGTTCTGTCCACAGAAAGCTTTCTTACTAACTGTCTAACTTTTCTTGCTGAAGCAACGTCCACACCAAGCGTGGGCTCATCCAGAAGAATTATGTCAGGATCATGCATTAGAGCTCTGGCAATCGCAAGCCTCCTGAGCATCCCCGTGCTGTAATGCATTGTTGGCTCATCTGCCCAATCTTTTAATCCCACCAGATCTAGCAGTTCGTACGCTCTATTTTTAGCTTCTTTAATGCTCATATCGTACAGGGAGCCGTAGAAAAGCAGATTCTCCATTCCGCTTAACCTGTAATAGAGAAGCCTGTCGCTGACCGTAACAAGACCTATATGCTTTCTTACATCATTCGGTTGAGATACAACGTCATACCCATCTACATAAGCGCTTCCGGAAGTTGGCAAAATCAGCGTTGAAATTATTTTCAACAAAGTTGTTTTCCCCGCACCGTTAGGACCGACGAGCGCTGTAATTTTCCCCCTTTCGGCTTTGAAGTCAATACCTTTTAGCGCTTCCACCTTCCACTTTTTACCTGTGAATACCTTTGTAATAGAGTGAGTTTCTATCATTCCGTTCACCCAGTTAGCCCAGCAAGAATCTTAAGCGCATCCCTTAGCTGTGATTTGCTGTTTATATCGATCATGGACAGCCTGTTTTTTAACTTTATGGGGGTTAAGGGGGCGTGTTTTATCTGCAAATCATTTCAACCCTCCAATGTTCTCCAGTAATGATGGGTCCATTATAACTTCCCTCTTAGGTAGCCTTTGATAAAATATAACTGCTGGCGTTTCAAGCCTTTCAATGTCAAAGGCTCCATATGGCCTTATGAAGTTGTACCAATACATAAATTTATCAGCAGAATTAAAGAACTTTACCTTCTTCTCAAATATGTCGAAGAACTTCTCAACCTTTCCGTTTGTTTGAGGATGATCAACCCTGCCAACTATCAAAGTTATCTTCTCCTTTATCAAGAACTTTTCAAATTCTGTTAGTCCTTTTTCCCTTTCATCAGACTCAAGTGCATAGAAAGTTGTTCCGTGATCTGATAAAATCTCCTCAGGCTTGCCGTACTTTTCTATTGCCTTCTTCAATACATCAACTGAGTACTTAGATGTCGGAGTTGGATAAACGCCATATCCAACTATAAACCTGGAAGAATCGTCTTTATAAACTATTAACCATAAACCCTTGGATCCTATATTTCGTACTAATCAACGTGCCATAATGAGCATTCTCTTTCATACCTTATCCATTTCTTTCTGTGCCACTTTTTAGGCTCGCTCATTGCAAAACCAGCCTCTTTGAGTACTTGGTTGATCCTGTTGTTGTCAATGCTGTATCCTTTCGCTCTGAGAATTTTGCCGATATAGCTCGCATTGGCTCTGTACATTTTGTAAAGCTTAATGATTTCATATTTAACTTGCTCAGGCAAAGGCCTTTTATGTCTCCCAGCTTTTTTCTGAACATGCAATGTGCCGTTCCTTTTGTATTCTCTATAAAGCTGCTGTACCCTTCTGGTTGATACGCCTTGCACGCTTGCAATTTCCCTGTTAGTAAGTTTTCCTTCAAGCTTAGCATTAACGATCCACTTGACCTGATCTTCGCTAAGCATGCTACGCCCATACCTCTTCATTAGGTTTAGCCAAAATCTGCTTAATTTGCTTTATCAGCTATATGTTTAAGACCATGAAATAATTTCCAGATAAGAGAATGTCCAAATGTACATTTTATCGTTAAAAAGCAAAAAATCTCCTTAGATATCTAAAAGCTTCGCCGCTTGTGGCAGAGATAAAGTCATTAAGCCAGAATCGATAATAAAGGTTTTATGTTCGCTCTTTTTATACAGCTCAATAGCACCCGTTAAAGGGGTATAACCTTCTTGACCTCGGAACCATCGCCCTTCAGGGCGGTGAGGAGGTCAGATATAATCTATGTCTATCTTTGAAAGTTCATTTTCAATGAGTTTAAGCTCTTCATCCGAAAGCTTCCAATCGGCAGCTCCTGCATTCTCTTCAGCCTGTTCGGGGGTTTTCGCTCCGGGTATTGCAATCACGCCTTCGTGAGATATAACCCAGTTCAGTGCAACCTGGGACACAGTCTTTTTCTTTCTCTGTGCTATTTCTCTTAAAACTTTTATGAGACGTTCTATTTGTTTCATGTTTACAGGTTTGAATACTTCGTTTCCGCTCCTTATTCTGTCCCTCGGTACGTTTTCTGTGCTATACTTTCCGCTCAGGGCACCTTGAGCAAGGGGGCTCCAAGCGATTATGATTATACCGTTCTTCCTGCAGTATGGCATTACCTCTTCTTCTATCTCTCTTTGGAGCATGTTATAACGAACCTGATTTGAAACTATATCTGTCTTTGAAAGGTAAGACCTTGCTTCTTCAAGGTCTCTTACTGCAAAATTGCTAACTCCTATGGCCCTTATTTTACCCTGCACGTAAAGCTCCTCCATAGCTTTCATTGTTTCTCTTAGCGGTATCTGTTCCCACGGATCAGGCCAGTGTATCTGATACAGGTCTATGTAGCTTATGCCTAACCTCTTCATGCTCAACTCAGCTGATTTTAAAAGTTCATCGTGCCTGAGATGAGCTCCCGCAACTTTTGTGGCCACGACCATGTTTTCCCTCCCTATATCTTTTAAAGCCTTCCCTACAACTGTTTCTGAATGTCCATTGCCATAGATTTCAGCTGTGTCAACAAGGTTTACTCCCAGCTCATATGACCTTTTTATTGCCTTGATTATGTTATCATCCATAACGTCTTGACCCCATGCGTCCCCGCTCGCCTGCCAGGTTCCTATTCCTATTTTTGAAACTTTTAACCCACTTTTTCCTAAGTTTATGTACTCCATATTTTTAATAAAGCAGGCATGTAATATAACGGTTTTTAAAATTTTTTAATAAATTATTTTTAAATCATTTCCAAAATATGTAAGCAGAAGCTCCATAAAAAACAGTAAAAGCCGGGACTTACATCAAACGTCTTTTAGACCGATCTCGTTTGCTAGCTCAACCAGGCTGTTCCCGCTGTAATTAACCCTGGGTTTCATCTTTTAGCACCAGAGACCCCGTCCGTTACAGTAGATCAAAACTTTTTTAGTGCAGGATGGCGTTTTGCCGTTTATGGAAACCATAAACAATCCTGCGATCTAATAAAAGCGCATTGTACATTAATGAATCATTGGAAAAATCTATGGATAATGCTTTTTTGAAACTGTGCAGACAGACTATAAAGAACAACATGAAGCAGCAGGGACATGATAATTTATGGGCATAAAAATGAAAAATTCTGGCGCGTTCAAAAACCTGTCATAGTTGCCATGGACTGTCACGATGTATTGTGATCATAAAGTCTAGAGTTAAGGGAACAAAACCAAAAAAAGGATTGACTTATCAGTATATAACCGCGTCTTTTGCAATTAACTATTAAATTTAAGGGATTTTGAAAATCAGCATATTTAATTAACCTGCTTGACAGTTTAAAGTGGTGTTAAAGAAAAGCTGCTCATAAAACTTGTTAAGTTGGCAAATCCATCATAAAATCAGACAAAAGTTTTGATCTACCGGTTAGGACGAGGTAGTTTACCGTATTCAGAAACAATAATTTTAATCTTTTCCCTTAATGAGCTTTCAGGTTCAGCTTTTGAAATATAAGCGCGTTTGTCTTTTAAAGAACAGGTCTTGAGCACTAAAGAAGTTTTATCCACGCTGTATGATCCTTCAATAAGTGGAACCAGCCTGAAGCAGTTAATTTTTCAATTGAAACTCCAGTCGTATAATTTTTTAATAATATTTAGTTATTTAAAAAGTTTAAAAATTAAAAAATTACGGAATAAAGAAGTTTACTTTTTAAAAGCAAGGACGAAAACGAGACCTAAGATAAATGAGACGAAGTAGCTCACATCAGCTCCCCCAAGAGCTATAGCGAAAGGCCCTACAAAGTTTATCATGTCGGACGTTGCTGCCTGAAGGTTCATAAAAGGCACTGAAACCAAAAGAGAAAGGAAATAAGCCGTTAGCAAACGTATGTTGGCTTTTTTTGCTGTAAAGTCATTGTTTAAAATTGCCCCAATCATAACGCCTATCCATGGAGTTATCCAATAATCAAGAAAATAAAGGAAGTCTTCAAAATAACCAACAAAGTTGATTCCCCCGACAATTGCGAGCGCTGTACCAACTATAGCGCCTAGTATTAACCCCCAGTGTCTCTTAGCTTTCTCGTAGAGGGTTAAAAGTGCGAGTGAATTTGAGTAAAGGTTTAAGACGTTTGCTGAAAGTGCTGCCAGAAATATCATCATCACTGAAACCGCAAGAGAAAGAATTCCGTACCTGTTCATAAAACTAAGCAGCACAGTAGGCAGACCGCTGTAGTTGCCCGTAGCCAGCCCTGTTAACATGCCGACTGCTTCCATCCAGATAGATGCTACAGCACCTCCGAGCATCGCGTACAACAAAACCTTTATCCTGCTGGTAGTTTCGGGAAGGTACCTGCTGTAATCGCTAGCGTAAGGCGCCCAGGACATTATGTAGCTGAATACTGTTGCAAGGGCTATTGCGAAGCCTGTTGGACTGAAAGGAACGTTAACGGGCAGTACCGGCTTGGACATTATCGTCAGAATTAAGGTTAAAGCAAAGAAAGCTCCTAATACATATGATAGTAAAAATTCAGATCTGTGTATTATATCATACCCAAATATAGCTATAACTATCTGTGAGAAAGCTGAGACAATTATATACACAGTAAGCGGTAAAACCGGATAAGCATAGTAAAGCACATAACCTGAGATTATCGCGTTTACCGAGAACCAGCCCAGCGTACTTATCCACTGTGCAAGTGAAAAAGGTATGTTCCCGATGTTGCCAAAGACCCTTTTTGATACCATCATCTGGGGAAGGCCAAAGCGTGGCCCTTCTGATGCAAGGTAGCCAACAAGAAAAGCTCCGATCAGGTTACCAAGCAAAACAGCAACCCATATCCAGAACCATGAAATTCCGAGCGTTATAAGTATTGACCCAAGAGCATAATCTGCTACAGTAAGGTTGCTAGAAAACCAGAGCGTGAACTGATAAAATGGCCTTCCGTGTCTCATTCCAGCAGGAATCTGCTCAACTCCGTAGGTTTCCATTCCGAACATAAGTTCGGAAAAATTAATATTTAACCTTTACGAACTTTTGTTCGGATGAAAAAAGATATAGAGGAAAAGATTATTAGGCTGCTTGAGAATGGAGAGGCTCTTCAGAGTAGCATATACAGAGCGCTTGACGTTTCAAAGAGCAGGGTGTCCGAAGTGCTCAAGGATCTTGAAGAAAGAAACATAATAAGAAGAGAGAGGATAGGGAAGAATTATGTTGTTTCGCTTAATTCATACATAAGGGAATCGAGAAACCTGCTTAAAATAGGGATAATAAGGTCATCGGAATACGGTTACATAATACCGTTAAGAAAAATAATTAAAGATAAAGGGTATGAGCTAGAAGTTAGGATATATGAAAGTGGGGTTGAAGTAATGAAGGATCTTGTGATGGGAAAACTTGATTTTGGCATCTCGCCGGCAATATCCCAGATATTCTTTGCATACGCAGGTTTTCCGGTTAAGATAATAGCCCCTGCTGGATCTGGAGGAGGATACCTCTTCAGCACAGCAACCGACAGAAAGCCAAGAACCCTGAGCAGCAGGCTTTCTACAATGGAAATGATACTGAGGACCGCTGTCAACAGCTCTCTAATAAGGGATCCTTCGTCTGTCGATTATTTTGATGATCCAATGAAAGCTTTAAACGAATACCTGAACGGGAAAGCTGATGCCATTACCGTGTGGGAACCTTTTGCAACCATTTTAAGATCTGAAGGTAAAAAGGAAACTTTCAGCTACAGCGAAATAGAACATTACTGCTGCACCCTTTCAGCGCATTCCTCGTTAAAAGAGTCAGTAGTTGAATCATTCAGGAAATATTTCTTCGAAAGCATAAACATCTACGAAAAGAACAGGAGCGGGTTTGCATTCTCTTACTCGGCTCTGCTTGATTTACCTTATGGTCTTGTCGAAAGAACGCTTAAACATTACACGTATCATCACGACGTGGATATAAGTATACTGGAAAAACAACTTTCATATGCAGGAATAACTGTGCCAAGCCCTTCTGTTCTGAGGAGCGTTATGCTCGGAAGCTGAACTGCTTATAAGTTAATGTCAATCCATTTCTAAACAGCAATAAAAGGTTTTAAAGTAATTAAAGGTTGTACCTGTCAAACACTTCATTGACTTTTTTCAGCGCGTTTACTGTATCCGCAGGAATGCCGTTATGATTTAGGGCGGCTCCCAGAGCTGCTATTCCTTCCGCAACAAACCTTCTCTGAGCTGTGTAACCCATATGGCCTATCCTTATTACCTTGTCCTTTAATGGGCCCCATGAACCCGCCAGCATAACGCCAAGCTTTTCCCATGCAAAATCGATTATCTTTTCGGGACTTACTGGAGAATAAACTGCGGTTACGGTAGGAGCTGAAAACGCTTGATCTTTAACGAAAAGTTTCAAGCCCATGGCTTTGATCCCCTCGATTGTTGCTTCTTTTGATGCGAGATGTCTCCTGTAAACTGATTCAGGTCCCTCTCTGAGGATGTCCTTAAGTGATCTGTTAAGCGCAAGAATATCGTTTGCGGCTGGCGTGTATGGAAACATTCCCTGTTTTAAATACTCATCCCAGACCTTTATTCCCATATAATAGCCTCTGTAATTGTTTTTCTCTATAGCTTCCTTGGCCTTTTTAGAAACAGCAATAATAGCAAGTCCAGGAGGAGAGCTGAAGGCCTTCTGGCTAGCCATCAGACATATGTCTATGCCCAGAGCATCGCAGTCAATGGGCAACCCTCCAACAGCTGAAACCGCGTCAACGATGAAAAGAGAACCTTTTCCTTTTATTCTTTCAGAAACTGATTCAATATCGTTGATCAAACCTGAAGGCGTTTCAATATAAACAAAAGTTACAGCTTTATAGCCTTCAACGTTTTTTATAAGCCGTGCGTCAAAAGGCTCATCATAAGGTGAGTTAACCGTATCAACCTTTGCGCCGTACCTCATCGCAAGGTCAGCGAATGATTCGCCAAAAACTCCGTTTGAAAGAGAGAGAACACTGTCTCCTTCTCTAACAGTGTTAGCGATCGAAGCTTCAAGCCCGAGCATCCCTTCGCCGCTCATTATGTAGACGTCGCCGTTCCATTTTATCAACCTCTTTATCATTTCAACGGTTTCGTTGTAAATCCTGAAGAAACCTTTGTCAAGGTCAGGGTTGATAGATCTGAGCATTTCTCTTAAAACATCCGGATTCATTTCAGTTGGTCCAGGAGTCAATATCGTCATATACTTTCACCCGTTATTTTTCCGACACATCCTATATAGTTTCCTCAAAATATTTTCCTCTAAATTATAGTTACGGATGCGAAGAGATTATTTTTATGTTCAAAAAACGTTAACTTACGGTGCTAAGGGGGTCGAAGTCCACTCAGCAAGTTGAAGATAACCCCTTACAAAGCGAGACAAATTTACAGGTTTGACAAAATTAGAACATTTGTCAAAACACGGCTCCGTCTGTGGACCGCGGAATCAACACGGTTTTCACGATTGCGAAACCTGCTGAGCATCCCTCATGCTAAAACGTGGCTGTAAACCTGTAAGCACTGACCGTAAGCTCAAAGTAGTTAATTATTATGAACGTTCAGACCAGCCTAAGAACAGATTAAATAGAATTTCAGGACTTTAACCTTGCTTAAAGGTTTCCCGTTTTTCTGGCAGTTCTGGCATCCTTGGCTCACTTTCGAACCTTACTGGCTCGTTTTTATCGTCTAGTATCAATCTTATAAGGGAACACTGAGGAGGACACGGAGTTTTCGAATATGGAGCCCTGAGCAAGCTTCCCGTTTTCAGATCAAAGGCTGCTTCGTGAAAAGGGCACACTATAGCGTCTTTTTCGAGCTTGAAGCCTTCCGCTGTGATCGGTCTGCCCTTGTGCGGGCAGTAATCCAGGTAAGCAACAACTCTCCCGTCGCTAAGCTTCAGGCTGAAAGCTGGATAACCATTAAACTGAAACTTTTCCATGAAAGACCAGTGTGATAAAAGCTAATAACTTTGATGCAGAATTTTTGGGAATAAACTACCCAGCCCTCACCAGTAGATCAAAACTTTTGTTGATTTTTATGATGTTTTTTGCTATCTTACCAGATTATAAATATAATCTATGTACAAAAAATTTAGAAAGGCTAAACATGCTATCAAATTGCGCTGATTAACCTTATTATGCTATAAAAATAGCGATTTAATCCAAAAATAAAGCATGGTTTAAGCTAGTGAAGTTATCTCATTGTGTTTAAAATAAAAGCTATCTGAATATTTTAACGTATACGTTATAGATTAAAGCTTCAATCATTAATAAAAACTTAACATGCTGAACTGTTACCTTTTCCCTGTCGTAATTCATAAAAACCCATATGTCGTATAAAAGAACTGCAAGGTAGAAGTAAAGTTTCCTTAAGCTGTAAAGCTTTGACGTTGTCTTTGGCAAAAACTGGTTTATCATCCTGTAAGAAGTCTCTATGGCCCACCTCTTTCTGAACATCCTTCTTATAGCTTTAGGCTTAAGGTCTGTGTTCGTTGCAAAAACTAAAAGCTCGTTTCTGTCTTTAACAGCTACAATCCTAAAGGTTGCCTGTTCATCTGGCCTTTTCCTCTTGCTGCTTGTTGTGTAAATTATCCCAATCTTTGAACTTCCCTATTGCCCTCATTATAAAATTTATCCCGTTAGCGTTAAGGTAATTCATTATATCAACTGTGTACTGCATCTAAAAGCAAAATTTTAACCTTTATGCCAAGCTCAAACACTTTGGATAAAAGCCCCTTCACGTGTTTAACCTTACTTTCGTTATTTACAGGCGTAACAGCAACTGTTAACTTTTCATCTCCCATAACGACAGCTGCCGTTGCGAACTGATAAGCCCAGTTAGAGCCGTTTTTATGATTAGTCCCTTTTACTCATTCAGCTTTAGCTATAGAACATTATGTCGTGCCAGTCCATGGCAACGATTACAGGTTTTCTGAACGCCCCCATTTCTCTCATCTTCTTCTTCATTGTACTTTAGAACGCTCTCTGGGTCCTGCTCTTTTAGGTTGTTCCTTATAGTCTGTCCGCATACATCAACGGATGAAGCAGTCCCCTCAACATAAGAGTTCGTTATTGGAGAAAGAACTATTACTTTCTTTATCGATTCTCTATCTCGAGCCTTTATATTCATAGCCTTGTCGATAGACTCATAATAAGTACTTGTTACAATTATTAGATCGCAGGATGCTGTTTATGTCCATAAACGGCAAAACGCCATCCTGCACTAAAAAAGTTTTGATCTACTGTTACGGACGGGGTCTCTGGTGTTAAAAGATGAATGTAAAATTCGAACAGCAATGGGTTAATCATGAATATGATTCAGTAGTAATTAAGCTGATTGAAATTATTTTGCTTAGAAGCTATAAAGCATCAACAACGATAAAACAAAAAACCTTTTGGTACTAACACAGTTTTCTGTCATGGTTTAAAAGTCAGGTTTGCAAAAAAAGCGTATGATCATTTCTTACAATGAGTTTGACCTCG
>Ga0208006_100612_pt1 | contig 12340 bp, 10 predicted proteins | sample ECH_Bnyco_MetaG_FD_187131 | JGI IMG/M metagenome (GOLD analysis project Ga0208006, IMG submission 187131) | Hot spring microbial mat communities from Yellowstone National Park, Wyoming, USA - ECH_B nyco_MetaG (SPAdes) (version 2) | ecosystem: Environmental > Aquatic > Thermal springs > Hot...
CAAAAGTACATCGAGATGACGATAGAGGTCTTAATGAAAGCCATAGAATCGATAAGCTCCGAAGCTTCGAAACCGCTCGCGCTCATCGTGATACCGAGCGACTTCTACAACGCGTTGAGTGAAGAAATGAGGAATGCGTTAGAGGTATATAGGCTTGACGTTTCGCAGGGACTCATCAACACCGAATTCCTGGCTGAGTTGATTAGGGAGTACACGAGGACCAAGAGTAACCCCAACGGGTGTGCATTAAGTGATAGGGAACTTAGTGAATTAGCCGGCGAATTAGCAAAGTTCGACTCCGGCCACGCATTAATAGCCAGGCTCATCGGCGAGGAACTGGCGAGGAGCAACTGCGACGTGGGCAAGATCGAGGAGTTAATCAGCAAAGCCAAGGGTAAGGCCGAGGCATTCATAATACTACACATAAACGGACTATTCAAGGTCCATAAGAACACTAACACAGCCAGGGCCTTGGTCGAAATCTTCGCATTGAGGAGGCCATTCGTTGATTCAGTAAGGCCAAGCGTCCCAATACTGACACAAGGCATTATTGAGCTAATTGGCGAGGAGAAGAGCGCGAAGATTCTCTATGGTGCCGAGGGTGGGGAGTTGAGGAGTTGGTTGGTCCATAGGCAGCACGACCTAATTGAGGAGGCGATTCAGAAGCTACTTAAGTGCATTGTAAGTAATGGTGAGGAATGTAAGGAACTTGGTACTGCATTAAATCCCTGGAAAATAAGAGGAGTTAGGGAGTCATTGAGGGAGGTCTCGGAAAAGGTGAGTGATGTAGGCAGTGCCGTTGAGTATTTCGCCAGTAACTACGGCAAGAAACTCCCAAACACACTAAAGGTCTTCAGCGATGAGTGCTGGAAGAGGGCCGCGTTAATCATTGGAGCCGCCTTGGCTGGGATTCCTACAGTGCCTAGGCCCGAGGACTTGTCTGTGATGTACCTATTGATGAATGGCCAGGCAAAGATCGCATCTGAGGATTTGAGGAAGAGTGTCGTTGAGTCCCTTGGTGATGCTTTGAAGAGGTGTGGTGTTGATTATTACCTACTCGTTAGTAACGAAATACCGCCATTAATAATAGGTCTAGCTTATACACCTGCCTTGGCCTGGGCATTCATCGATAAGTACAATGAGGCTATTGGTGAGGTGAATAGGATCCTTAATATCGCCAAGGGTAGGGGCAGTATTTATGACGCTGAGAGTTTTTATGGTCTCGGGCTAGCCTCAATAATCGCCAAGGCTGTTGAGTCAGGCAAGCCCATCGAGCCCAGCGATGCCGATGCGGCATTGCACATAGTGTCATTAACCGTGCAACGCGCTATATCATCATTATCATTATCAAGTTTCACTAAGCCAATACTAAGTGCCTTGGTACCGTTGCGTGATAAGGCACCTCAGAGGTACCTTGAAGTACTAGCCTTCGCACTGGGTAAAGTCTCCAGTCAGCTGTACATGAGTCCCAACTTGGACACTGTTATGTACATACTTAATGAGTTTGATTACATATTAAACAAGTACGGGGATGGAGTGAAGGGACATGCTTGGACCCTCGTCAGTGCGATAAACTACTCAATTTACTCAATCTATAAACACCTAATACTTTGTCATGATTTTGATGATTATTTTTGGGATGCGTCTTTCCGTACGGAGCTTGAGCAGATTGTTAGTAGGGTTGCTGGTTTGCTGAATGAGATAAACAGGTTGAACCCCAGCCTAGGCATAATTGCTTGGGCGCATGTGTTACCACTAGCGTTAGAGAATAAGTGTGTAAGGGCACTTATGGAGAGTGTGTTGGGCATCGACGTGGTCAATGAGAAGGTTAAAGAGGTTGCTGGAGAACTAAGCAGGCTGAGGGAGAGTGTTCAGGAACTAATAAGGGATGAGGACTTCATGGGTTTTGTCGAGTACTGGCTCGCCGAGACTGGTGAGAAGGCGGCTAGGAGAGAAATCCTTGAGGTAACATCATATCTTAAGTACGCATTGGCGCAATACAAGCTTGATAATGACGAGCTTCGTGAGGCGGAGGAACTATTTGACGAGGCAGCTAGGGAGAGTAGGGAAATTGGTGACTATCAAAACTACCTAGATAATAGTAATTGGGCATTGCGGGCTAAGGCGATTAGGAGCAAGTTAGTCGGTGATAAGTTGGTTAGTTTGGTTGATGAGTTTAGGCAATTATACGAGGAGACTAAATTACGCGAGGAGGCTGAATTGTACGAGGAGACTGAATTGTACGAGGAGACTAAGGTGCCCAGTACTCTATCTTCATTATTGGATAGTATACTTGGTGGGTACCTCGTGTCCCTAGCCCTAACGGGTGGTGATGAGGAGATTAGGAGGATTGAGGAGTTGCTTAGGGAGGTGCTTAAGGAGGAGTGGCGAGGGCCTGGACGCTATTTGCTAGCCCCGATCCTGACCAGGCTGACGCTCAACGCCCTACTCGGTTCAAGGGGTGAGTTAAGTGGCGAGCTTAAGGATAAGCTTTTTGTTAAACCTGGGGATTTAATTATGACTCTTGGGGGCGGATATATAGATTTTGATTCTCTGCCCGCATTGAGGGCTATTTATGGTACGATAAAGCCTGGAGATGAAAAAAGGTTATGTAATGATGATCTAATGCATGTTCTTTGCATGGATCTAGTTTCAAGAGTAATAATAGATTATAGCAGGGAATTGGATCAGCAAGGAGAAGATAATTGGAGACAAGGGTTAATCAATCATTTTCAGTGGTGGATTTCAAAAGGGGAGGTGTTGGATTTACTTAAGAAGCTTGGTCTTGACGCCAAGTCATTGAATAATGAACTTATGGGATTGATACATGAGCTTAGTGTCAAATCCCTACCAGAGTTAGTTAGTTTTAGTTATTGTTCAGAATACGAACAACGACGATGCTCATCGGCACATTTAACCTACATGCTTTATACATTAATCAATGGCAATGAGAAGCTAGCCAAGGCACACGCACTTATAGGGGCTGCGAGCGTTGTCGGGAAGCTGCCTGCGAGGTTGTTCCTTGAGGCTTACAAGGCGTGTTGCGACTTGAAGAGTGAGTCGTTTAGGCTTGCTATCGCAAAGCTCTTCTTCTATCACATATAGCCTTGGGGAGTCGGTCTCGGAATTCTGGTCTGTTCTCATTGTCCACTTGGTGTGGCTCGTGTAATCGAGGTTGTAGTCAGGGTGGTGAATTAATGCGTAGATGATGAGCTTTAATGCATAAGTCCTAATGCAGTTATTGCCTTACCAGCGCGGTTGTGGTTAGGGCTGGGTTAATCAATGTGAGGTTGAACATCTACCAGTGACCATGATTAGGGTACCGAGAGACGCTTGGCGTGGTCAAACCCTGCAGGTAATCCCTCTCAGCAGTCGCTTGGTTTGTTTGGGCCGTAACGCTTAAGGGGTTTGTTTGTAGTAAATATACTCAGAAAGAGCAAGTACTCGAGGATTTAATCACCGTAGTGAAGGAGACTAAGAAGGTGATAGACTCGTGTTTCGCCAAGTACGAAGTCAAAGAAGTCTCACAGAACATCGACGAACTACTGAAGGAGCTGGAAGAAGGTAAATGACGAGGTGTCGCGCATTATAGAACTGAGAAGCCTCATCCTTCTCGGTAGACCCAAAATCACCCCCTTAAAAATAAATCTATAGTGTAAATAAGTGTTTCCACTAGATTAATTGTAAAATTCTTTGGATTGAATAAATCAGGAAAAAATAAAAGAATTAATAATAATCTAAACTCCTCTCTCCTCACCACCCCCTTGAATACGGTATATAAGGAGTAGAGTACAAGGGCTAGTACGAAGATCAATATGCGGAAAACAAACTTAGTAGAACTAGTAAACGGAAGAAAAGCCTTAATATTCCTACAAGTGTGAGACGGGTTAATTAAGAGTACTGGAACACCAAACTCCCTAGCCTTCTCAATAATAGCATTCTTCATTGAAGAAAACACTGAACGATAAATCCTCAACCTAAGCTGTTTATACCTCACGTTCTTTATCATATGCTCCGGAACTCTCCTTGGCAAGTCCTCCAAGACAATTGCACTCCTGCTTTCAAAAGCCTCCTTGACGATTAGCTTAGCTAATTACCTCTCTTCTTCAACTTCTCAAAGCTATCCTACCTCTCGCTTGCGTCCTCACAAGCTGTGTAAATATAATGGGAGGGTAATCCCTTATGTTTCTCCTTCTCGGACTTGTAAATCCCGGCCTTAATTCTAGTGAAGGAGGTAGTCTTATTTATGAGTCCATAATTTATTGTCTCCTTTAGAACCTCTTCATACTCCTTCTCGACCTCCTTCAACTTCCGATATGTCTTATAGTCTACTTTAACCCTTAACTTCACTGTCCCCTCCACTCAGCTCACCTATCAGCTTTTTCACGCCTTAAACTAGGAGTGTTTCTTGAGACTCCTCATACCGTAAATTTTCCCAGCGAATGAGGTTATGATCGAGATCAAGTCCTCCACGAGTTCTTGCATGCCATCTTTGGGCTCCTCGCCAGAAACTACCTCAATCCTAACTCCCGTGGTCGAGAAGAACTCTTCGATGTACTCGAAACCGAACCGTGTTAATCTATCTTTGTATGTTATTAATACGACGTCCACGCTCCTTCCCTCAACGAGCTTGAATAGTTCGAGCAACCCTTTTCTTTGTGTGTTCAACCCGTTTGCAATATCTTTCAATACTTCAACCACTTTGTAACCTTTTGCTGTTGCGTAATTCGTTATTTCTCATGGAACTCTCAAGTAAACTACGAATTACACTATCTTTAGCATAATCTAAGGGAATATGCCCCCCATTGTCGGCAATCCGCGGGTCAGCTCCACGCTCAAGCATCAGTTTGAGAATCTCAACGTGACCTTCAAATGCTGCCCAATGTAGTGGCGTACTACCTTTATTATCTTAAGCGTTTGGGTTTTCAACACGCTCAAGCATCAGTTTGAGAATCTCAACGCGGTGATTAAGAACCCAAAATGCTGCCCAATATATTGGCGTTTTACCGTCATTATCTTTAGCGTTTGGGTCTGCACCGCGCTCAAGCAGCAGTTTGACAATCTCGACATGACCTTCTTTTGCTGCTTCATGCAATGGCGTTTTACCGTCATTATCTTTAGCGTTTGGGTCTGCACCATTCTCAAGTAAGATCTTAACAACGTCAACATGATCCCAATTTGCAGCCCAATATATTGGCGTTTTACCGTCATTATCTTTAGCGTTTGGGTCTGCACCATTCTCAAGTAAGATCTTAACAACGTCAACACGACTTTTAAATGTTGCCCAATGTAGTGGCGTACTGCCGTAATTATTTTTAGCGTTTGGGTCTGCACCGCGCTCAAGCATCAGTTTGACAATCTTGACATGACCTTTATGTACTGCTAGATGCAATGGCGTACTGCCGTAATTATTTTTAGCGTTTGGGTCTGCACCATTCTCAAGCAAGATCTTAACAACGTCAACACGACCAAGAGATACTGCTAGATGCAATGGCGTACTGCCGTAATTATTTTTAGCGTTTGGGTCTGCACCATTCTCAAGCAAGATCTTAACAACGTCAACGTGACCACTATGTGCAGCCCAATATAGTGGCGTTTTATCGTTATCATCTTTAGCGTTTGGGTCTGCACCATTCTCAAGCAAGATCTTAACAATCTCAACGTGACCTTTAAATGTTGCACGATGTAGTGGCGTCCAGCCGTCATTATCTTTAGCGTTTGGGTTTGCCCCCTTTTCGAGTGCTGTTTGTAGTTTAATCAAGTCACCATTCTCAGCCGCCTCGAGGAGTTCATCGTCCCGGTCCGTGGTTCTCACCATTTCTATAACAATTTTTACTCAGCGAGTAATAAGGGTTACGGAAACAAGACTAGATGTAATTAGTGCTGATAAGAATAGGACTTATGTTGTTTTTGTTTGCGACAAACATAATCCTCACACCAAAGTGGTGGGGATATAAATCCGCGTCCCTTCTTTTTATGCTACAGCAGTTATGGGAATCTTAGGGAGGTAATACCAAGAAGTCGGTATTAGCGAGAAGTTTTTAATTTTGGACGTCTTCCTGCTGAAAGAATGCCGAACGGAAAAGGACAAATCGAGTTACAGCAATTATGGGACTTTAACGTAACTTAAAGATTTTCATCAGCCCAGATGATCCGCCTAAATAACGTTCAACGAACCTGAGGAACGCCTCCACGCTCCTCAGGTTAAGAGCCCCCACCAGCTCCCTGACGACGTTGGTCATGATGGTGAAGATCGTGAGGTAACCCTGAAGCCTCTTCCTCCTCCAGAACGGTAGACCCAAAATCATATTAGAAAAAATATTTCTGATAGGATAATATCGAATTCATAAAAGATAAAGAAATTTATAAGAGTGTAAAGAATTGGAGAAAGCGTTTAAGGTGAGGGAGACATAGTATTACTACGTGACATAGGAATATGGTAACACCCGGTCTCCCTCACCAAAATAATATTCAACAAATAGGATATAAATTACTTTCCATGTTGAACTTTAAGGGAAAGAAAGGAGAAGAGGTGGCAAAAACTCTCATCTCCGCGTGTTTGTGGAACGATTCAGTAGAGAACAAGTCCAGAGCGTATGACGTATCCCCACAGACCGTGAGGAATTACGTAGAGAAGCAAGGGATGGAAGTAATTGAAAAACTATTGGAAAATGCTAGGAAAATATCCTTAGAAGTACTGAAGGGGGTAAAAGAGATAGATCTTTCAATAGACTGGACAACAAAGACGTGGTATGGGAAACCAGTGAAAAGGCTCGGAAGTTCAGAGAAGGGAAGCTCTTGGAACTACGCAACTGCAACTACCAAGTATAATGGGAAAGTACTTTTACTTGCCTACAAGTGAACGGTATGACTAAGGAAGAGATAGTGAAGATCCTCGTGGAGCAAGTAATGGCAATGGGGTTCAAGGTAAGGTTGATAACTCTTGACGCTGGTTTCTACACGATTGATGTGCTCAATTTCATTTCACAGTTTAAGTATATAATTGCTGTCCCAGTTGGGGATGTTAAGGTTTATGAGGAGTTTGACGGGGATTACAAGACTAATAGTAAGAGGCATAGGAGGGATGAACAAGTTAAGTTCAGGCTTCTCGTGTATAGCAAGGAAAAAGTGAGGAGAAAGAAGAAGAGGCTTGTTTATTTTGCTAGGGCTACTAACCTCGAGATACCAAAGAGGGAAGTGTTGGATTTGTACAATAAGGTGAGGGGTTCAATAGAGACCTCTTATAGGAATATTAAGGCTTTTCTTCCATTTACTAGTTCTACTAAGTTTGTTTTCCGCACGTTGATCTTCGTGCTGGCAATCATACTCTACTCCTTATATACCATATTCAAGGGGGAGGTGGGGAGAGAGGAATTTAGATTATTATTAATTCTTTTATTTTTTCCTGATTTATTCAATCCAGAGAATTTTACAATTAATGTAATTGAAACACTTATTTACACTATAGATTTATTTTTAAGGAGGTGATTTTGGGTCTACCGCTCTGAGGCGGGGGCTCTGCTTCTAAGCCGTTCCTCATCTCCTCAGTTTCGCCGTACTCTCATCATCGCCCTAAAATTCTATAGGTAGAGAAAGTTTTATAAAATTAGTTGAATTTTTCTCAGTAAACTGGGGAGTTTATTGAATTTTTCTAACGGGAATAGAATTATAAAAGGTTAAAAACAGCCGGGTTATATAATTTCTTGGTAATTAATGATTAGTGAACCGTTCTTCAACCTATCTACTGCGTATAAGAATTTTATTAGTGCACATGATTGTACTAAGATAAACTCGTATCCAGGGGTATATCAGTTAATATTTGCATTAGCTTTTGGGGGTGCGGTTTAAATAAGGATACCCTAAACCAGGACTTACAAAAAATTATGTCACTAGACCGTAACGAATTGTTATTATTAGGAATCAACGCAATAACTTACCCATTTTTACTTATCGCAATACATAAAAGTATAATCTATGGTAATATGGAATACACTGACAAACTGATCAAAATTGCGAAAAACACAATAAATAATACTGAAGTTTTTAATGAAGATTGGCTGAACTTTTATGAAAAAGTTTACAACGAGTTATCTAATATAGTAAAAAATACGAAGGACAAGGACTCCTACTCCAAGGTAATAAAGTCACTTTCACAACAAGTGGCATGCAACGATACTATAAGTAAGTATAAGTGTAAAGTCCTTGCCATATTAGGTGATTTACAGAAATATGATGAAATACGTAACGAAAAAGAGAGTAAGGAATCCAAATTATACCACGCGATAGACAGTGACCTTGACTATATTTCTAGAAAGTTCAAGTATAGCGATAAACTGGAAACTTATAAAAACGCTCTAACAAGCGGGAGTAAAGTTGAATGGCTCACAGAGATACCTCAAGCTTTAGTCGGTGTAGGTACATTTTATGCTTCTTATTATTTTCATATAGAGGTTTATGTCCAGGGCATACTAATCTTCCTTTCATATTTTATTTCCAGCAACGCGTTTCGAAAATGGTGGGAGAAATATTTAGAAAGCAGAAACAGAAAAATTATGGAGAAACATAGAATAATACCAATATTACTACAGCTCAATAGTCAATAAGTTAAATGAACCACATCTTGTCTCTAAAAACCTCGTTTCTAAGAAACCTTAGAGCTATCTCATTATTTGCTTCCTTATAGCCCAGCCTTGAAATAATATATGCTAGCTCTCTTGCATATCGTGTAGTTACTGGCTCTGAGATTAGATGCTGATATACTGAGACATAATTAATCCTAGCTAGTGCGAACACTGTAGAGAGTAATCTTATTGAAAGTCGTTCACGTTTAGCACTGTCTAACTCCAATTTCGTTATCCCCAAACCTCTTTATAGACACTAAGATGGGCTTAGCAGTCCCCCCGCTTACTATATTACCCTTCAGTTTACCGTCTTTTCGTGTCTTTAGTTCTATGTGTTTTCCCACTGTTTGGAGTATAAACGTGTCTGGCAACAGTTTTGTGTAATACCCAGTTGGGGGGTACATATCGGGGTCTGGGTAATCTTTACTAGTGGCAGATAATATTATGTCCGACTGCTGTATTTTTAACACGTATACTGAGGAGTTTACTCTCCTAAACTTATTGATAGTTTCTAATATTACCTGTTCTTCCTTAGTGCTTAACTCCTTACCCCTGTAATGGACAATTACGTTGACTTTTTGTTCACTTTTTATCACGTCTTTGTTTACTGCCACCGTATAAGCGCGCTCTAAGGCGTTTTCAAGCCTTTGTTTGTAATCGTCTAGTTTATCCCTATTGTTAAAAGGCAACTCATCAAGCACAAACTCACTGACTAGCCATTGTCCAACGGGGTTATACACTATTATGCTACCTACCGCGTTTTTATGTCTTATAGGGTCTCTACTTAAGGAATAACCTATGATTATGTTGTACTCGTTAGCATCCGATAATATATACGAATTATTTACTAGGTAAGGGACTCCGCCAGCCTTTACAAATAACTGGACATATATCGACAACAACGAGTTCCTTAAAGTGTCTGGGTCGCTTATAGTCTCTACGTTAACAATTTGGGAAACAAGGCCGAGTGAAAGTAGTTCGGCCTTTATCCTAAAATACGGGGAAAACGGGTTAAGTTTACTATCTTTTTGGATTATGACTATCGGGATCGGGAGTACTTTCCTACTGCTCGAACTTGGTACTTCTTTTTCTACCTCGTTAAAGATGTCTTCTATATCCCTATAAGTTAGCACTTTAACTGCATCGTCAAAATTGCTTGGCCTAGACAGCTTAAACAGCGCATAAAAGTTACTGTTTGGGTACATGTCACTACACTTACCGTTTTCACCCTTATCATAATAAATACACTCAGCCAACTTCCTACCTAAATCGTCTCTTGGTGTTAATACGAGAAAATAAGGGAGCTTGTCCAACCCCTTAAACGGCCTATAAGACTGTTGTGTCAATAAGATAGCCACACTGTCTTTCTTAATTAGCTCAGCCATAGAAGTAGAGGCCGATATGTATGGGAAGTCTTTTACGCTAAACCTATGAGTTTCCATATTCCCCACCTATGTTTCAGTCTTGAACTCTAGGTAATGCTGCGTCAGTTTAAACTTGACCCCACTTAACACTATATTACTGTAAAACTTTTTGTTTATTCCTCCTATATTATCTTTTACAACATTATTTTTCCTGAAGTTGTTAAAGTACCTTACCCTAATATCTCGGAGCCCTTCGTATTCGATTTTGTATAACTCTCTTAACTTAATCTTATAGAAAGATGAACTATATACCCTGTTCAGCTTCACATAATTCCACTTCTCCTCCTTGATTTCTATCTCCTTCCCGTGTTCTATGTTCCTAAACAAGGCTACCCTTTTACCGTTTTCGCTGCTTATCCTCTCTAATACGACTAGGCTAGCCTTTTTCGAGCATTCGGATTTATAAGTGAAATAGGCTTCACTTGACCCGAAATCTTGCACGTAATTCGAGATAGTTTCTAAATCCAACTTTACACTAAAAGCTACGACTGGCTCGATGACTGCGAAAACGTAATAGTTATCCCGTTCTAAATACGCCCTATGAAATACCTTAAAGCCTACACGTATTTGTGGGTTAAACACCATAAGCTTATCTGGTATATCGTTCTCGATATTACGTACTCTTTCTACTAATTCCTTAGCATAGTCCCCCTGGAGCTCATCATTGCCAAAAAATATAGTACAAGCTTTATTTATCTTGCTGCAGGAGACGTCACTATTTACCTTAGAGTACTGATACAAAGCGTTGTTTAAAAGCCTGCTAAATACCCAACTATTGGGCCCCATCTGACGCTCTTCAAAACCCAATTTTTTAACGTCTTCATTTGTACACTCTACGACCTTACCGTTTTCTACCTTTAATGGTACTAGATATATCCCTCGTCTATATTCGCCTTCACCCTCTAGCCTAAAATCACTATGTATTGGCGTGTGTACGAAGGAGCATTCCAAGTTGCTGGTTAACCGCCTAGTATCAGTATTTTGGGAGTAGAAAACTAATACCTTGTCACGGTCAGCGCGCACTTTAAAGATGTTTGACATCATACTAATTTCCAAGACTTGTCCCCATGTTTAGATTTTAGCTATAAGTTATTTATATATAACATCCACTCTTACTCCTTACTGCTTAAGCTTTTGTTACCTATTATTGAATAGTTCTCTAAAAAGAGGATTAATTACATATTATACTACATTGATATTTACAGCTTTAGGGAGCCCCCTTTAATCCCCCTGAAGCTTACACCCGCTTCTTCTCGCCCTTCTTCATTACCACTCCCCGGAAGTTGGGGGACGGGCTGGTTAGGCAGGCTTATGCTTAGAGCTCTGGGAGCTAGCTTAGGCTAATTAGTTGGGTTAAGGGCGTTAGCCCTTATACTTTGTATAGGTCGGGTTAATAATCGGAAAGCATTAGAAAAGCCAAAGAAGCTATACCGGACGAGGCACCGGTGCCTAGCAATATACCGGTAGTAATTATGCCATACTTGCAGAGCGTTATTATGCGGAAAAAGAATAGGAAGAAGACGACGTTGTAAACGAGGAAGAATAGTATACTGAGTGTGAAATACTTATTCATGAGAAAAAATACACAGCTGAGGGTTAATAAAGAGTATCAAGTTCTAAGACGGGCTGAGGTATTGCTGTCAAAGAAGCCTAACTAGGGACGGGAACCCCTTATAGTCGAAAGTAGAAGAGACTAAAGAGAGTTAAGAATTAGCGCAGTTGTTTAGTAAGAGAGTTTAGAATTATTTATGTAGAGAAAGAATAGTAAGGCTATAAGCTGTAAAGTAAAAGCTGCAAAAGTGAAGAGATATGAGGCTGGTTATAATAGTGGTGTGACTTGGAGCAGCTTATAATAGTAAAAGGGTTAGAGAAAAGGATCCTGAGCTAATTATAGTTATAAAGAATAGTAGAAGAATTGCCAGGTCTTAGAAAAGAATAGAGTTTGGAGTTTAGCAAAAAAGGAGAGTAAGATTTGCAGAGCAAAGCAGAAGCAGAGTTAGGAGAAGCAGAGAGAATAGCAAAGCTGCAGAGTTAGAAAGAAGCAAAGAAAGAGAAGAAGAGAGTAGTAAAAGAGAGTTTGATAGTTAAAGCAGTAAAAGAAAGTTAGAAAAGGGGCCGGGCGCAAAAGCCCGAAAATTGGGTATAGAATTTTAGAAAGAAGTTAGTTAAAAAATTAGAGAATGGGGGGTATAGAGATGAAATCCGTGCCGCTCGTAAGAAGTTGTAAGAATTAGTAGGGAGTTGTAAGAAATTGTAAGCTTAAGTTTAGTTAGTAAGTTATAGTAAGTGTTAGTA
>Ga0208006_100617_pt1 | contig 12188 bp, 10 predicted proteins | sample ECH_Bnyco_MetaG_FD_187131 | JGI IMG/M metagenome (GOLD analysis project Ga0208006, IMG submission 187131) | Hot spring microbial mat communities from Yellowstone National Park, Wyoming, USA - ECH_B nyco_MetaG (SPAdes) (version 2) | ecosystem: Environmental > Aquatic > Thermal springs > Hot...
GCTAGGCTCAACTCCTTGTCATCAACTCCACCCACACTTATTTCAACGCCTCTTTTAATATCGCTCCATCTGTTCACTACCTTGATCAAGTCCATTAATTTCACATAAAGCATCCTATTACTCCTCTTCTCTAAGAAGTGCTTGAACTCCTCCTCCGCTATTTTCCTTCCCTCACTTATGGTTGAGTTCAAGGCCTCCTCGAAACTCATTTTCCTCACACCATAAAAATTGCCGAACAGAGTTAACCAACCCACTATTCCGTCTAGCCTCCTCACGACCTCTTCTTCCTTGTTGAAACTCAGGTTGAGTTCCTCCATCCCCTTTTTCAGAAACTGTCTCGATAGGTCCTCAATGAAGGGCCTTAGGTTCAAGATTGTTGGGGGCCTCCCGTGAAGCGGGGAGGAAGAAGGTGGTTCAATTAAGGTTTTAGTGATTCCAGTATATGAACCCGTGAATAGAAACCTTACTTTACGGTTGGAGGAAAACACGTTACCTAGCACGTCTAGGAACTGTCTGTTCGCTTGAGATAGTTCCTGAACCTCGTCAAGTCCAACAACGAAATCGTCCTGGATTGAGTTAAGTAATTCAATCAAGCTGTTTACAACCTTTGCGCCTTTCCTCACTTGAACGCCGGCGGAAACTATCGTGAAGTTAACGTTGATGCTGAAGTCGATTTTAATTTTATTCTTATTGATTTCAGAAATCATGAGGTTTAGGAGGGAATTTAAGCTTCTAACTCCCCTCAGGTTAATGTAAATGCCTTTGAAATTATATGTTTTCCGAAGTTCGTTAATTATTACTTTTATAAGACTTGTTTTACCTATTTCCCTTTATCCTCCCACTATTAACCAATTCCCCGCTAGGATTTGGTTCAGTGAGTCCTCTACCTCCCTATCCCTTCCAAACAACTCCGCCCTATCCTCCTTGGGATGTAGGTCAAAGAGCAACTGTACCCACTACAGTAACTGGTGTCACTACAGTTAATAAAAACTATAGACTCAAGGTCAATAATATCAACAATTGAATTCACAATCCGCCACATAGCCTTTACTTCTCTAACGACAGAATAGTATTATCAACTACGACCCTCGGTTAAAAATCTCGTGATCTGAATACTGTAGATCAAACACTATTTCCCTCCAACTGGCACAATCAATTATCGTCTTCATTATGGTTAAGTGCCTTTCTCTGACCATTGCCCTGGCTTTAAGGAGGTTACCGAGTTCTTTCGTCACTAACCCCATGGCAGTGTTCATTGCCTCAGGGCTCCATCAAGGTCTCCTCTTCGGGAATAGTAGAATTCAAAAAAGTGAACCACCTAGGTTTTCATATGCGTTGCATTCTTGTGGATCCTTCTTAATTTCCTTTCAGGTGAACTACTTCCTAACATCCTAGGGGCTCTCTGGTGACTGAGATTAAGCGAAAAACCTTATCTACTCTCTTATCCAGTCTTAGGAAACCACACCCTCCCTTGCCTTCCTGAGCCTTGAGGTTGGGGTTTGCCCGAACATTTCCACAACCTTCTCAAGGGGTAATCCCTTAGTCTCTGGAAGGAGGATATACATCAATCCTAACGCTACTGCATCCAGGGCAGTGAAGACGAACATGGAGCCAGTCAATCCTATGGTGGAGAGCATCACTGGAAAAACCTCAATTATGGCGAAATTGGCCAGCCAATCGATCAGCGCTATTATGGCTGCCATCCTCCCTCTTATGGTAGTTCTGAAGTATTCAGCCTGGATCAGCCACCCTGTGCCACCGACGCCGTAGGCGAAGAATATTATGAAGCCTGCGAAGGCGATCAGTGCTCCCACCAACACTCCCCTCAGTAATAATACTCCACCCAGCAAGTCGAAGAGGAGCATCCCGGCATATGCCGACAACCCCAGCTTTCTCCTTCCTACCCTGTCTATATACTTAAACGCTATATATGTAGCGGCCACGTTAATTGCGGCTAAAATGGAGGCGGCTAACACCGCATCGATCTCATTGAACACTGGGTTAGAGGGAGAATTGAAGAGGTGAAATCTCAGGAGTATGGTGGGACCATAGTAGAAGGGGACGTTTATGCCGGTGATCTGTTGGAACACTATCCAAAGGCCCACCACCAGTAACGCCCTCTTGGTGGCAGAGTCCAGTTTGGCGGAGGCCTCTGCCCTGACCTCCTTAATCGCCCTTTGGATTAAGGAATCGTCGGCGATAAGTTGAAACTTCCTTAGATCTGCCTTGAGTTTATCCACCTTACCTGAGAGCAGCAACCATCTTGGGGATTCAGGCATGAGGAACCTAAACGCCAGGCCTATGACCGCTGGAATTGCGGCAAGTCCTAAAATCACCCTCCATCCTAACACGTAAGCTGCGGAGGGAGCGATAAATAGCACAGCAATTCCCACCATATAGGAGCCGAGGATCCCTATGGTTATCATCCACTGCTGCATTATGGCCAAACTACCCCTCTTGTCCTTGGGAGCATATTCGGTGATGTAGGCGGTAGCCACGGCGGAGTCAGCTCCTATGGCCATACCGATTACCGTTCTCAGGACTAGGAGCATTAAACCGTTAACCGTTAAGGCCGAAAGGATTGCCGCACCAGTGTAGATGGCTGCGTCAGCGATGAGAAGGGACTTCCTGCCGTATTTATCTGTGTAGAAATAGGCTATGACCGCACCCAGCGCAGCTCACAATGAAGCGCTCGCTATTTCGTAACCGTAGACGAAACCGGTGAAGTGGTAGGGGACGAAGACGGAGGCTATTCCTATGACTTCCGTGTCATAGCCGAAAAGAAAGCCTCCAATCGCCGCTAAAACCGTAATTATCCAGTAGAAACGGGTGATCTTTCTTGTGTCTATTTGGTCTAGAATCTGTTGAACAGCTGATTGAGAAGACATTGAGTAATTACTTTAGCTCATATATGTAAATTTTACTTAGATATAGAATGTAGAATTCATCTAAAAAAGATTCTTCAACCACGAGCTAAGCAGTTGTTACACTTACCTTATTTCAATGTTAGATGGTTAATTAACAGCATGGGATGATTCGTGCCGACACTATCTGTATTCGGAACATGCTCTTCTGGAGACAAACACGACCTTTGACGACCTCACTTTGCTCGTTGGTGAGTTTTATTTCTTATATACGCACAGCTATGAACCATTATTGCGCGGAAAATTAAAGTTAGCAATCTTAATGTATGTAAAAAGAGATAATAGCGTTCAGCAAAATTGTCGGATGAGGAATGAAACTCTCAGTAATCAGCCTTCCCGCAACCCGGGGATAACTGACCTCAGCCGTAAATAGATAGTGCCATCACTAGGTTACTAGCTTTTCTCCCACACAACGAGAATAGTTGACAAAGGATGAATAAAGCCACCTCAAGGAGAACGCCATAATCCTATGATTTGTAGGTTCATCACAACACTATCCCTAGATCCTAGGATATTTCCACCTTTAATGAAAACCAAAAACAACTTTACCTTTATCTGCACCAATCAGATATGGAGTTTCCTCGGGGGTCAAAGTCGAGGGAGGAGTTACTCAGGAGGTTGAATGAATATGCCTCCAGGGACATGGAACCTCTAAGTGGTAGAATGTGGGGACATACCTACGCCCTGGGGGCGGAGGATGTAGCGGAGCTTGGGAGGACGCTCTACGCCCAGTTTATGGACAAAACCATGCTGGACTTCGCTGTGTACCCGAGCGTCATTAAAATGGAGAACGACCTCATAGCCATGGTTTCCTCTCTACTTCATGGCGACTCCAACGTGGTCGGGAACTTCACCTACGGTGGGACCGAAAGCATAATACTGGCCATGAAGGGAGCAAGGGAGTGGTATCATAGGAGTAAGACAGGCACTCCGGAGATCGTTCTACCCGTCACAGCCCACCCGGCGTTCAGGAAGGCGGCGGAATACTTGAAAATGAAAGTAGTTCAAGTCAAAGTGGATGAAAAGACCTTCAAAGTTAACGTGGAGGATGTCAAGAACAAACTAAATGAGAATACAGCCGCAGTGATAGCCTCGGCGCCCAATTATCCCTTCGGCACCATGGATGACGTGGAAGAGCTATCGGAATTGGCCTTGAGAAAGGATATATGGCTGCACGTGGACGCGTGTGTAGGTGGATTCCTCCTCCCATTCCTTAAGGATGAGACCTTACCAAAGTTCGATTTCTCCTTGGATGGAGTGACTTCCATGTCCGCTGACCTTCATAAGTACGGCTACGCCCCCAGAGGTGCATCTATCGTACTGTTCAGGAACTCCGAGCTCAGGGAAGGCACGGTGTTCGCTGCCTCAAGTTGGCCTGGATATCCCGTGGTCAACACAGCCATACTTTCCACCAGATCTGCTGGAACTTTGGCTGCCTCCTGGGGCATCCTTCAGTACCTGGGAAGGGAGGGGTATGAAAGGCTCGCCAAGAGGGTGCTTAAGGTGAGAAGGAGACTAACCGCAGGGTTAGGGGAACTGGGGTATGAAGTATTGGGCAACCCAGTGGCCGGGTTAATGGCCTTCACATCCAGAAAGTTTGACGTGAGCTTCCTTCCCAACGAAATGAGGAAGTTAAACTGGTTCGTTCAATACCAACCAGGTTCAAGGGAGTTGAAGTTTCCAAAGAGCATTCATCTAACCATCGCCCCTGGACATGATCAGGTGGTGGAAGATTTCCTCAGGGATCTATCTGGGGTGAAGCTCCCCAGAGAGGAGCCTGTGGAACTCCCAGAGGCCGACATAATAGCCTCCCTGGGGATTAAGGAAGGGGAACTCCCAGAGGACCCTACTCTAATAAACAGGTTAATGCATGAGGCCCCACCTGACTTGGTGGAGGCCGTTTTGAGGATGGTGGTGAATAGATACATCTTTAAGCCCTCAAGTTGAGAGCCCTGAACGTTCCCTTGAGGTTCCTGTAAGAACGCTTGAACAGGGAGAACTTCCTCTCCAAGTCCTCCGATTCTCTCACGTCTGGAAGGAACTCCCTATCCATCCTAAACCTTTTAGTAGCCTCCTGAAAGGTATACATACCCAGACCCACGGACGCTATGGCAGCGAGACCCCTGACTCCTGTGAGCTGTGGATTTGAGACCCTCACCACCTTCACCTTTAGGGCGCTTGAGATGGCCTGACACCAGGAGTCGAAGAGTGCCCCACCTCCTACTATCCTCACCACCCTAGGGGATCCGGCCATCCTCTCCACATAAGGATAGACCCACTTCAGGTTGAGTGCTACGCCCTCCATTACCGCCCTCAAGATATCACCCTTACTTGATCCCAAAGTGAGGTTGAGGATCCCTCCCCTTACACTGGGATCGTCCACTGGAGCCCTCTCACCGTAAAACCACGGAAGGAAGAGGACCTTGGTCTCCCTCACCTTGTCCACCAACTTCTTAACTTCATCATATCCCATCAGATCTAGGATACTCATGGCCCACTCTAGGGCCCCTGCAGCCACCTCCTGTTCTGCAACGGTCAAATACATCCCAGGAATGCCGCTTAGGATACTCCCCACGAAGTGGAAGACGTCCACCCTTCTCCTAAGGGAGTGGAAAGCTATCCAATCGCTTGTACCAAGGTAAACATGGACCTCACCCTCACCAACAGCACCGGAGCCCACAGCCGCGGCAGTGAGGTCCCCGGCACCCATAAGCACCGGTACTCCCTCTCCCAGCTCCCTATCCTTGAGCTTACCTATCACTTCAGTTGTTTTCCTTATCCGAGGCAGAAGGTGATCACGTATCCCATACTCCTTAAGTAAGTGATTATGCCATTGGGCTTTTCCGCCCCTGGTATCGGCCATCCAGGTGAGGCTGGCCTGATCCTCACCCATCACAAACTCGCCCGTACACCTGTTCACCAGGAAGCCCGTGATATCAAGTATTTTATATGCGTTGGAGAGCAGGGTAGGCTCGTTCTCCTCCATCCATATTACCTTAGAAATGAAGTCCTTCCCCGTCCTACTAGGGGCGCCACCTGTCACCCTGAGGAACTCCAACAGACGTAGGGGAGAGTAACCTTGCACCCTAAGGGGGCCACTCCACAGCTTCCTTGGAAGTCCGGCGGCCCTCTCGTCCAACCATATTATTGCGGGCCTGAGGGGATTTCCTTCCCTATCCACAGGGACAACCCCGGCCATATGAGCGTCAAAGATTACCGCATCAACAGGTTTCCCCACTTGATCAAGGACCTTCCTCCCCAAACCCACTAAGTCCTTCCATAGCCTTTCTAGATCCTGTTCCGCCCACCCTTGTCTCGGATAGCTTACGGTGGCTTTCGTCGATAACGTTGATAAAGGTTCGAAGTTCTCAGTGGAAATCGCGGAACACTTCAAGGAGGTGGTTCCAACATCGAACGCCAATACCCTTCCATAGAGACTCATCTTCTCACCTCCCTCACCGTGGCAGATAGCCCCAACGCAACTACGTCAAGTACAGTGATAAGGATCATGGAGGGAAGGAATGGATTGGTTGGATAGAGGGAGAAGTTTGCCATGGAGCCCATCACTGTTATGAGTGCAACAGCACCAACTTGAGCCACAAGCCATAGTAAGCTCTGAGCCGTTCCTGTGAGGGCCTCCCCAACCACCTGACTGGAGTAGTCCAGGCCTATCGGCAAAGTGGACACAAGGAAGAAGCCTAAGATAAGACCTGCCAAGGCGAGAAATATAAATTGGTAGCTGAAGGAGAGCACCAAGAGAGCCAAGGCGGAGACCGCGAAGTTAAGTAGAAAGAAAGGTTTCCTCCTACCTATCCTGTCCGAGATCCAGGGAATCAGAACTGAGCCGAATATTCCGCCTATTATTATTAGCCCGGCAACTAGGCTGGCATCTCCAACCGTCAACCTCCTGGGGACAAGCGCACTTTCAGTCCAGGTAAGTAACCCTGTGAAGAAGCCCACACCTATGAAGAAGAGAGCCATCAACACCACGAATTCCCTGGATCGCAGCAGTCCTTTCAATTGAATTGTGGTCCTTTCGGCCTGCACTGGTCCTTCGATCTGCTGTGGACTCTCCTTACTTAAAGAGATGAAGAGAATGGCGGCCATAACTGAAATTAAGGCGTAGACTATGAGCATAGTCCTGAACTGGGACATGCTGGCCTCCGAGACCAAGAGCGGGGTGACCACGAGAGCAACCACCATGCCCACGAACTGACCTAGCGTGGCTAACCCTGTGGCTAACCCTCTCTCCCCCGTGGGGAACCACTGTATAACTAGCTTGGAGATCACGGCATAAACGAAGGGCTGTCCCACTCCAGCGGCGGACTGAAAGAGGAGGAGAAGGACGAAGTCCCTCCCTGACAGGATCCTTAAGACAGAGAAGAACGCCATTATTAAGGCCCCTATTGTAACTGTGGGCTTGAAGCCTTTGGAGTCTGTGAGGAGTCCGGCAGGTATGGAGAACGGTATGAAAATGAGGGGCCAGAGGGCCGAAAGCAGGCCCACAGACTGTTCAGAAACGTTAAAGAGTCCCGTCATAATGGGAGTAGTTATGGAAGCGAAGTTGAGCCAGAGTAGTTGGGATACTGCGGCGACGATCATGTAAGACCCAAGCACCACCCACCTGTACCCGTCCCGCATCTCCCTCTTGGAAAGTTCCAAAATTTACACTATATATCTTTTCCTATATTAGATGATGTGTTCGCGATTAAACAATATCCTAACATAATCATGAGCTTTGTTCGCCTTTAACCTTAGTCATGGGGTGGATTTTCTGTAAAAGTCATTTCTTTCAGAAGGGTCTTCAATAGATAGGAAAGGATATTTAGTGGGATGTTCAGAAGCAGGTATGGAGTACGATCATCTAAACCCATATCCCTTTTACTCCTATATGAGGGAGAACAAACCCGTCGCCAAAATAGATAACATTTGGCAATTCTTCAGGTATGAAGATGTGAGAAAAATTCTAATGGATTGGTCGACCTTCTCCTCCCATTTCCCCATGGGAATTATAAGCGGCACCGTGATCAATGAGGACCCACCTAAACATGACCAGTTAAGGGCGTTGGTGGCAGATCCGTTCTCCGCCCCCAACGTCGAGCTCCTGAGGGATAGGGTGAGGGGCATAGTGCATGAGCTCCTGTCCAAGGTGGGTAGTGAGATGGACGTGATCAACGATCTTGCCGTACCCTTACCTGTCATGGTCATAGCTGACATGCTGGGCCTCCCCAAGGAGGACATGTGGACATTCAAGGAGTGGTCTGACGACCTGGTGGGAGTTAACGATAGGAACTCCTTACCAGAGTTGGTGCAGTACTTACAGAGGAAAGTGGAGGAAAGGAGGGCCTCCCCGAGGAAGGACCTGATCTCCACACTTGCTGGAGGGAGGGAGCTCACAGACAGGGAATTGATCAGTTTTCTTATACTTCTCCTGGTGGCGGGAAACGAGACCACCACCAACCTCATCGGAAACGCAGTACTCACGTTGCTGGAGAGGAGGGAGTTGTTAGAACATCTGAAGGGCGACCTCACTCTTCCGGTGGAGGAGTTCCTGAGGTATCGTTCACCAGTGCAGGGAATGTTCAGAATAGCTAAGAAGAACGTTCAGATCAGTAACGTGGAAGTAAAGGAGGGAGACATGGTCTTTGCTTGGATAGGATCCGCTAATAGGGACGAGGCTAAGTTTAAGGATCCAGACTTTTTCATACCCGATAGGAAACCCAACCCTCATCTGGCGTTCGGGGCTGGCGTACACACATGCCTGGGAGCTCCCCTAGCCAGACTGGAAGGTAAGATAGCCCTCGAAGCCCTGCTTAAACTGATCCCAAGAATGAAGCTGAGGGAGGAGAAATTGGAACCGGTGGGTAACTGGATCTTCCTTGGTGTCAGGCACCTCCTTGTTGACCTATCGACCTCTGCCTGATCATTGAATCGTAAAGGGCCCTTAGGTAGCCTATACTATATATTCTTCCCAGATAGGAGTAGCCGGGCGTGAACTCCGTGTCCCCCTCCAGGGTTGGGGTGTGGTCCACCCTCATTATGCCACTATAGTTAACATCTCCGTAAGCCCTCATAACCTCCACTAGGTCTGTCTTGCCTCTCCCTATCATAGTTTCAGTGAATTGGTATTTGTTCCCCACCACGTCCCTGAAGTGGACGAAGAATACCTTTCCACCGAAGTGTCTTATAACTGAGGGGAGATCGTCAGTCATGAGGGTGAAGTTCCCCTGGCATAGTGTAATGCCGTTGTAGGGGCTCCTCACCAAGCTCAACAACCTGTCATAGGACTCCACGGAGTTCATTATCCTTGACACTCCCCTATATTCGGGAATGGGAGGATCGTCAGGGTGCATGGCGAGTTGTATACCATACTTCTCGGCAATAGGAATCACGTACTCCAGGAAGTCCTTTAGGGTCCTCCAGAGGGTCGCTGCGTCTACTTTACCCATCTTGGGAGGAGGAGCCCCCTCTACGTCCTTAATGTCAAAGGCAGTGACGAACTCTCCGTTGGGTCCCCTCACATGAGTCCTGGTTCTGGACCACCCCAGACCGGCCATCCAGTTGTAACACCAGAGCTTAATTCCCAACTTTCCCATGTTCTCTAACATTCTGGCAACCGCGTCCAGCTGTTGTTCTTTGGTGGGCATACCATACCTAATGGCGTCCATGGGAGGGTTGTCCTCAATCGCAACCAACTGCAGACCGTTCTCCTGGAGCATGTTCCTGTACCTGGTGAGAGGGCCGTAGTCCCATGGGTCCTCCTCTGGGTTCTGTCTCCAATCGTTGAAGGCCCTGGGGAGGACTCCCACCGCCATATTCACACCCATCTGCTTGAGTATTCTCCAGAACGGAGATGGTCTCGACTCCAGGATGATCTCAGCGATGTTGAGCTCCATCATGAACTTCACCTTAGCGGTCTTGGTCTAGAGACCATGTGCTGAAAAGGGAATTTGTTAGAATTAATGTTGAAAGGTTCAAGTTCTTCCATGAGTAGTTAATGAAAGAGCGAGATAATAAAGAATTATGATTATATGGAATATTTGGGGCAACGTCTTTCCCGACTTCACAAGGAGGTAAGCATACGACTATCAATCTTATTATCATGCCCGATCAATGTTAATTTATGAGTGAGGGCGTGAGCGAGGAAAGGATAAGGGAGATTGTTAGAGATGAACTGCAGAAATCATTGCTTAGGACTTTAAACGAGACTTTGGAGCAGATCCGTAGAACTGAGGAGCATCTGAGCAAACGTCAAGAGGCATACGAGGGAAGAATGGGAGATTTGGAGAGAAATATCAGGGAGTTGGCGGAGGTTACTGGGTCTCTAGCTAAGACCGCCCAGGAGAACACCAAGGCCATAGAGGAACTGAGGATCACAGTAACTGAGCTGGGGAAGAGGACGGAGGAGAACACCAGGTCAATCCAGGAGTTGGGGAAGAGGACGGAGGAGAACACCAAGGCCATAGAGGAACTGAGGATCACAGTAACTGAGCTGGGGAAGAGGACGGAGGAGAACACCAAGGCCATAGAGGAACTGAGGATCACAGTAACTGAGCTGGGGAAGAGGACGGAGGAGAACACCAAGGCCATAACTGGCTTGGTAAGAGCGGTAAAGAACCTTAACAAACGTGTAGGAGGGCTAGAGAATACCTTTGGTTTAATAGTAGAGAGTTCTGTAAACAGTAGTCTAGTTCCCTGGTTCCGCTCAATTGGGGTAAATGTGGACGCTGTAAGTGGAAAGACCTTATTGCTTAATGGAAGGTTGTTGGAGTTCGATACTTATGTTGAGACTGAGGGCAAGATCTTCGTAGGAGAAATAAAAACCACCCTTAGGGAGGATGACGTAACTCATTTTCATGAGAAGATCGTGATATTGAAGACTTATCTCGGAGGAAAGGATGTCGTCCCATTCATGGTGTACAGGAATAAATATAGTACAAAGCGAGGAGACCCAATCGCAGTGGCCAAGACCTTGGGAATTAAGGTCTTAAAGTACACAAAAGGAGGAGGATTTTTTGAGGCAGGATCCCAATGACCAAGTGGAGCTGCACATCAATTGGCTCATAACGACGAGAGAACGCATCAAGCCTTAACTAACCTCCTCCAATCTCTTCATGTCGTCATGACTCAGCTTAACATCTAACGAGGCCACGTTCTCTCTCACGTGCTCAGGCCTAGACACTCCTATTATGGGTACCACCGTCACACCCAACGACTCACCCCTTTTAATTAGCCATGCCAGAGCAACTTGGGATTGAGTTGCACCCTTTTCCTTGGCGATTTCCTCGAGCTCCGTGAGCAATTTAACTGAGGACTTGGTGAAGTACTTCGCCCTCATGTCCTCCACTGCCTCAGCTCTGGAGAGAGCCGGCACCTTCCATTCCCCGTTCCTGAAGTACTTTCCTGTGAGAACACCCTGTGCCAGAGGGGAATATGCCAGGATAGTGAGCCCATACCTCCTTGCTACCTGAACCCCAGCGGCCTCAATTCCCCTCTCCAACAAATTGTAGAGTTCCTGCGTGGAAACGAAGCCCTCCCAACCTCTGGCATTGGCTACCTCTTGGAACTCTACCACCTCGTGCGGTGGGTGGTTACTTATCCCTAGGTAGTTCACCTTTCCGTCCTCCACGAACCAGTTAAGGGTGCTCAATGTTTCCTCCTTGGGGGTGTCAGGATCGGCCCAGTGAAGCTGATAGAGGTCAATGTAGTCAGTATTCAGTCTCCTTAAACTCTCCCTGAGCTGCCACCTCATATGTTTCCTGGAGAGTCCCTCACCATTCATCCAGGGGGCCATCTGTCCTCTTACCTTGGTGGCTAGCACGACGGACTCCCTATCTACCTGAGAAAGGAACTTCCCAACTATCCTCTCAGCGTTACCCACATGGTTCAGATCGGTCCTCTGCATCCCTCCGTGATACCTGTTGGACGTGTCAATGAAGTTCACGCCAAGGTCGTAAGCCGTCTTCATGGCCTTGATGGTGGCCTCCGTGTCGACCTCTGGTACCCCATACTGATCTTTCCTTCCCGTGAGTGGGAGATGCCAGGTTCCCAGACAGAGCCTGGACACCTTCGTCCCTGATCTTCCCAATTTAACGTACTCCATACATGAAGGTTAGGAAGAGAAATAATAAGTTGTCAGGGGTTTGGGCTTCATTGAATTTTCATGAATTTGTATCCAATCCTCAGCCCTTGGGCTTCACCGGAGTCGCGGGGAAACCCGTTCATACCCCTCCGCCCCTTTAGCGGGATAACCCCGACCCACCT
>Ga0208006_100632_pt1 | contig 11964 bp, 10 predicted proteins | sample ECH_Bnyco_MetaG_FD_187131 | JGI IMG/M metagenome (GOLD analysis project Ga0208006, IMG submission 187131) | Hot spring microbial mat communities from Yellowstone National Park, Wyoming, USA - ECH_B nyco_MetaG (SPAdes) (version 2) | ecosystem: Environmental > Aquatic > Thermal springs > Hot...
GCCTACAAGGCGGGGAGGGGCGCCGCGGCCCAGAGGGCAGTGAGGTCCCACACGGCCGCGCTGGCCGGCAGCTACGAGATGTATAGGGGCCTTTTCAGGCAGGCGGGGATCATCGAGGCGGCCAATCTGAGGGATATGTTCGATATGGCCAAGGCGTTGGCCACCCAGCCGCTCCCCAGGGGCGGGCGCGTCTTGGTCTTAACCGACTCCGGCGGGATGGGCATACAGGCGGTGGACGAGCTGGAGGCTCTAGGCCTCGAGGTGCCCGAACTGCCCGAATCGATAAGGCGGGATTTGAGGAGGGAGCTGCTGCCGTTCTCGGCCTTGGGGAACCCCGTGGACGTGACGGGGTCCGCCACGGATCAGCACTACAAGGTGGTGCTGGAGGCGTTGCTGCCGACGGCATTCTTCGACATGGCTCTGGTCATCACCTTGATGCAGGTGCCGGGCTTGACGCAAAACCTGGCCGAATACTTGATAGATGCCAGGAGGTTCAGGAAGCCCATAGTTGTTGTCAACTTCGGCGGGAGCGAGATGGTCCAGTCCTTCACCAAGTCCCTAGAGGACGCCGAGATACCCACTTACCCGACGCCCGACAGGGCGGCCAGAGCCCTGTGGGCTCTCTACCAATACGCAAAAATACGCGGCGTGGTCAGGCCATGAGCGTGGTGGATAGGGCCAAGGCCGAGGGGAGGACCAAGCTCCACGAACACGAGGCGTTCGAGCTGTTGAGGCGGTACTCCATACCGGTGCCCGACTACGGCGTAGCCAAGGACGAGGAGGAGGCCGTCTCGCTCGCCGAGAAGATAGGCTACCCCGTGGCCGTCAAGGTCATCTCGAGGCAGATAGTGCATAAGACCGATGTGGGCGGCGTCGTCCTCGGCATCGCCGACAGAGGCGGGCTTGTCGCGGCATGTAACAAGATAAGGGAGTCCGTCAAGGCGCGGGCTCCCTATGCGGAGGTAGAGGGGTGCCTCATACAGAAGATGGTGCCGCAGGGTATCGAGCTCATAATAGGCGCCGTCTACGACGACGTCTTCGGCCACGTCGTTGCGTTCGGCCTAGGCGGCGTCTTGACGGAGCTCTACAGGGACGTGTCCATGAGGCTCGTGCCGATCGAGGAGGAGGACGCTTGGGAGATGCTGAGGGAGGTGAAGGCCTACAGGCTGTTGACGGGCTACCGCGGCACCCCGCCGAGAGATCTACACGCGGTGGTGGACGTGATAGTCAAGTTCTCCCGTCTGCTGTCTGAGAATCCGGCCATAAGGGAGGCCGATCTAAACCCCGTCATAGCCCTCGAGGAGGGCAAAGGAGCCTACGTCGTGGACGCCAGGTTCCTTCTCGGCGGCGACTAGGACTTGTTAAACATTATGGTCCTCAGCTCTCAGCGACGTTCCGATCGATGCGTCTCCAGATGCGCGGCAGCCCAGGGACTCTCTGTAGCCGCGTACGTCCGCGGCTTCACGGTCGATTAACCGATGTAGATAGGGCAGGGGTATTTCTCCAATCGTCGAGCGGCTCCGCCGCTACGGCGGATGGGGCTCCACGGCGCGCCTGATCTAATTATTTAAAAGGGCCTCAATGTCAGCTATGGCCGGAGATAGGACGACGCTAGCCGCGTTGGTGCTGGCCGCGGTCAGCGTCGCGGCCGTGTTGGTCATGGTGGCCACGCAACAACAACGGTCCGTCCAGACCGTGTCAACTCCCCAGGAGGTGGTGATCCCCGTCACGGCGCCGTTGACCAGCTGTTGGGTCGATCCCTTGCTTCCATACATACTTAGGCTCAACTCCAGCGACGTGGCCGGGATAATATTGTACATAGATTCGCCCGGCGGAACCCTGGACGCCACGGAGGCCCTCTACGGGGCTCTGAAGGGTCTGGGCAAGCCCGTATACGCGGTCGTCTCGGGCCTGGACGCCTCAGGTGCGTTCTACGTCTCGATGGCCGCCGAGAAGATCTACGCATCTCCGGGCTCCCTCGTGGGCAATATAGGCGCCTGGACGATCATAAACCCCGCCTTCTTCTGGACGCCGATACCCGTCGAGGTATTCCCGTCAGGCTACGACAAGCTGTTCGGCATGTCCCTATTCGGCTACTACAACTCCGTGGATCAAGCCGCGGCCAGCTTCCTGTCGGTGGTGCTTAAGAGCAGAGGCGATAGGCTCAAAGCCCCGGCGGATCTGCTGGCAACCGGGAGGCTGTTCACGGCCCAGGAGGCCTTGAGGATCGGCCTAATAGACAAGATAGGGGGCCTGGCCGAGGCGGCCGCCGACATGGCCAGATCGCTCGGCCTCACCTCCTACTCCATCGTCTCCATATACTCCTACTTCGGCGTCTCGCCGCCCAACTGCAGCGGGCTCACCATGGCCAGAGCCAAGGTGCCCCTGGGGCTGTTGGCCAACTCCACCCTGAACCCCGTGTTCTACATATATCCCGGCGCCGTCCAGCTCGGCGAAAATGGGAGCCTCCCCAAGTTCAACGTGTCCCAAATCAAGCCCGCGGGCAAATACGTGGTGGTGGACCTCAGCCACGGCAACCTGATCCCCGAACAGTTCGTCCAATCTCTGGCGTCGAGGCTGGTTATCTACAACTGCAGCGTCGCGTTCGCCACCACGGGGGACGGGCTCAGAAGCCTGCTCAGAAACGCCACAGGCGTCGTAATCGTCGACCCGTCGTCGCCGTACTCCTCAGCCTCCGTGGAGGCCTTGGAGTCCTTTACGGCTTCGGGCGGCCGTCTGCTCGTGTTCTACGACCCCAGGCTGGCCAACTCCATATACATAACTTCCACGCCTCCATCGCCCGTATACCTCGATGGGCTGTTGACTCAGTTCGGCATGGTGGTGATGGACGGCTATCTCTACAACGCAAGCGCCGCCTTAAATACCCCGACGGACAATTGGCAGTTCGTGTCGACCGGATACATCAACTCCACAGAGCTAGGCGGCGGCCGCTACGTCTTCTTCACGCCGGCCGCTATATCGGGCTCCGGCGCCGGCATCTACGTCGACGCCCACCTCCTAGGCTTTGGCGCGGGCAGGTACGCCGTGGTGTTGCAAAGAGGCAACGTGACCGCTGTGGGCACCGTGACCTCGTTCCTCCCCGACTTCGTGAAGCTCGGCGACAATCTCGCGTTGCTGGGCGATCTAGCCAGGTGGGTCTGTGGCGCCGGTTAGACGCGCGCCCTCTTCTGCACGCATCATGCCCGCGCTGGACCGCTCTGTTGTAGTTACCCCATAGCAAATGCATTTTAATTACAGGAATATTATTTTATTGTTTATCTAAAAATATTTTCTATATATTTATTTTTGCAACCTAATTTATATATAATCAATGCGGACGGCCGAAATATATAGTTGCCGTAATATAGCCCGTCATGACGACAAAGTTTATATAGTCCGGCGTTTCGTCGCATATGCCTTCGGGGACAATAGCGACGTCGCCTTGAGGTGCGTCGTATGCGGGGCCGAGTACGGCCCCGACTTTAGGCTGTTCAGATGCCCTAGGTGCGGAGGTCTCCTAGACCTCGTGGTGAGGGGGAAATACTGGGCGCCGAAGGGCTCGGGGATATGGCGCTACGCCACCATGTTGCCCATGAAGACCGGCGTAACTATGGGCGAGGGGAGGACTCCGTTGGTCGAGTCCAGGCTCAAGGGAAACCTCTGGGTTAAATTCGAGGGAGCGAACCCCACCGGCAGCTTCAAGGATAGGGGCATGGCGCTTGGGGTGACCGTGGCTAGGGAGACGGGCGCGGGCAAGGTCGTGGTGGCGTCGACCGGCAACACCGCCGCCTCGGCGGCTGCCTACGCGGCTAGGGCCGGCCTCAAGGCCTATGTGGTTCTGCCTAGAGGCAACGTGGCCAGGGGGAAGCTGGTGCAAGCCGCTCTGCACGGCGCCGAGATCCTCGCCGTCGAGGGCTACTTCGACAGGGCGCTCAGCCTGGTCGTGGACTACGGCACCAAGTACGCCTATCCGCTCAACAGCTTCAACCCGTGGCGTCTGGAGGGCCAGAAGACGCTTGCCTACGAGGTGTATGAGGAGCTCGGCTGCCCCGACAATATAGTAGTCCCCGTGGGGAACGCCGGAAATATATATGCTATATGGAAAGGCTTTAGGGAGCTCGGGGAGCTCGGGCTGTGCGCCAAGTTGCCCAGGATGGTGGGGGTCCAGGCGGCCGGCGCCGCGCCGCTGGCCCGCGCATGGCGCGAGGGCCTGCAGAACCCGTTGTTCCTCGACTCGCCCAACACGGTGGCCTCGGCCATAAGGATCGGGAGGCCCGTCAACTGGGTCAAGGCATTTATAGCCGTGAGGGAATCCGGCGGGATGTTCGTAGAGGTCGACGACACGGAGATCCTGAGGGCCCAGCTGGCTCTAGCCAGGGCCGATGGCATCGGCGCAGAGCCCGCCGGAGCGGCCTCAATAGCCGGCGCCCTCGCGTTGGATCTTCCCGGCGTCACCGTGGCCGTGGTGACGGGCCACGCCCTCAAGGATCCCGACGTCGTCGAGGTCAAGACGGTCCCGGTGGCGTCCCAGGAGGAGCTGATCTCTGCGTTGAGCCGATGAGGGCCGTAGTGAAGATAGGAGGCTCTCTGCTCAGAGGCGCCCAGCACTTCGTGGAGGCGGCTAAGTTCATCTCGTCGTACGAGTCGCCGGTGGTGGTGGTCTCGGCCGTGAAGGGCGTGACGGACATGTTGATAGAGCTGTACAAGACCAGGCACGAGAGCATCTACGAGGCGATCAGGGATATACATGTGGAGATAGCGAAGAGGCTCGGCGTATCCGGCGTGGAGCCTCTGCTCAAGGAGCTGAGAGCTGCGCTGGAGCTTCCCGAGGGGCCCGACGTGCTGGACTACTTCATGTCGTTCGGGGAGCGGCTGTCGGCCACAATAATGAACGGACTGCTCAGGAGGATGGGCCTGGACAGCGAGCTGTTCGTGGCCCCGATAGTCACCGACGACAATTTCGGCAGCGCCAAGCCGCTCGAAGACCGCAGCCTTGCGGCCGATATAGATGGCCACAACGGCGTGGCCGTGGTGACCGGCTTCATAGGGAGGACCAAGGACGGCAGGTTCACCACAGTGGGGAGGGGCGGGAGCGACTACACCGCCACCTTCCTCGCCAAGTTGCTCGGCTACAGGCAGGTGGTGCTGGTGACCGACTCGCCCGGAGTCATGACGGCAAACCCGCAGGAGGTGCCGGAGGCCAAGATATTGCCCATGATGTCGGTCGAGGAGGCCGTCGAGGCGGCTAGGCTCGGCGCCAAGAACTTCCACCCGAGGACCTTCGAGCCCGTGTCGGGCGGGATGTACGTCGAGGTGCGCAACTACTGGAGCAGAGGCACCGTCATAGGCAACTTCTACGCGCCGCCTCCGTATAAAGTGGTGCTCAGATGCGGCGAGGGCTCCTGCGTGGTCGGCCTCGACGCCGAGGAGATAGTCAAGCTGGGAGGCGACTACGTGGGCAGATTCGCCGCGCAGGTCCCCATGCCGCCCAAGTGGGCCCACGACCTCTTCGTCAAGCCCTACTTCGAGAAGTTGCTATGGATAGGCTGAAGGCCTACGTAGTCGGCGCCACGGGGCTCGTGGGGCAGCGATACGTGCAGTTGCTGGCAGAACATCCCTGGTTCGACCTGGTGGGCGTCGCCGCATCCGAGAGGAGCGCCGGGAGGAGGTACGGCGAGATAAACTGGGTGCTGGAGACGCCCATGCCTCAGAAAGCCGCCGAGCTGAGGATAGACAGACTCGACGTGGACTCGCTGCCCAAGGTCGACGTGATATTCTCGGCGCTTCCCTCCGAGGTTGCCGCCAGGGTGGAGCCCGAGATGGCCAGGCGGGGCCACATGGTCGTCAGCAACTCCAGCAACATGAGGCTCGACCCCGACGTGCCTCTCTTGATACCCGAGGTGAACCCCGACGACCTGTCTCTGGTCAAGGAGCAGAGGGCGCGGCGCGGCTGGAGCGGCTTCGTGATCAAGAAGCCCAACTGCAGCACGACCATCCTGGACCTCCCGCTCAAGCCCATCCTCGACGAGTTCGGCATATCCAGGATCCACGTGGCGACCATGCAGGCGGTGACTGGCGCCGGCTACGCGGGGGTCCCCTCGGTCGCCATAATCGACAACTTGATCCCCTACATAAAGGGAGAGGAGGAGAAAATAGTCAACGAGACCAGAAAGATCTTCAGAAGAGAGATCGAGATCTACGCGACCACGACCCGCGTCCCCGTGCTCGACGGACATACCGAGGCGGTCTACGTGGACACGGTGAGGGATTTCGACGTGGAGGCCGCGGCAGAGCTCATGGCGAAGTTCAGAGGCGTCCCCCAGGAGCTCGGCCTCCCCACGGCGCCTCCCCAGCCCGTGATACCGATAAGGGCCCTGGATAGGCCTCAGCCCAGGCTAGACAGAATGGCCGGCAGAGGCATGTCGGTGGTCGTCGGCCGCATCAGGAAGCTGGCGCCCAAGAAGCTGGCGTTCGTCGCCCTTGGCCACAACACGATAAGAGGCGCAGCCGGCAACGCCGTGCTGGCCGCCGAGCTGTCGATAAAGTCGGGGCTCTATTAGCGGCCTCTGAGCCAGCTCTGCGCTCTGGAAAACGCTATGGCGCCTATCGCGGTGGTCAGCAGACCCATCAGAACGAGCGCCGTGAACTCCCAGCTCGTTAAAACGCCCGCCTCCAGCCCTAGGCTGGCTATGGCCAGCCCCGTCTCGCCCCTGGGGACCATCCCAAGCGAGATGGCGGCGGACGCCTTAACGTCGCGTGTGTAGAGGTAGGCGAATGGAAATATGCCGATCATCTTGAATAAGACGGCGATCGCTGTTAGGGCCAGGCCCATGACGAGGCCGCTGAGGCCTATCCCCGAGAGATCGCTCTCCGCGCCCACCACGGCGAAGAACACGGGGCCGAAGACCTCGAGCAGCGCGTCGGTCAGCCTCTTTATGTTCTCCTTGCTGAGGCCCTCGGCCACGGCGACGCCGGCTATGAAGGCGGCTATTATCGGCGAGAAGCCCAAGACCACCATGGCGGCCGTCAGGCCGAATATCACGACCAGCGAGAACTCGTATGAATACTCCTCCCTTATGCCTCTGCCCAGGAGCTTGACGGCCGCAAGCGAGACGAACAGTATAAAGACCCAGGCGCCTGAATAGACGGCTATCGTATAGGCGATCTCGGCGGCAGATAGACGGCCCGCCGCGATGAGTATATTGACCGCTGTGAGTATTATGAAGGTCACCACGTCGTCCATGGCGGCGGCCGCCGTCAGGAACCGGGCCCCCTTGCCCTTGACGCCTTGCTCCAACAATATGGCCGAGGCCGCGGCGAGGCTGGTGGCTCCGAGGCTTGCGCCGATATATAAAGCGGCGTCCCGGCCCAGCGAGGGGCTCAACATCGCGTAGCCCGCGGCGAAGGGCGACAAGGCGCCCAGCGCCGCCCCGGCGACTCCGAGAGGCCCGGCGGACCTCAGGGGCGCCAGCCCCTCCTCCAGGCCCGCCGCGAATATTATCAGGATCACCGCGAAGTCGGCCAGGAACCTTATGTAGTCGTTGAGCTGGAATATGGAGGCGCCGAACAGGCCGTTCAAGACTCCGCCTAGGGACGTGGGCGCCAGAGCCATGCCGGCCGCGAGACCCGCCACGAGGCCCGGTATCCCCGCTCTCCTCAAGAAATATCTGAGGACGGCCGCTAGGAACAGCATAAGCGAGAGGTATAGGAGGCTGGCGTAGACCGCCCCCACCTCCGCTATCTGCATCTCCGCTCGCGGGCGGCCCTCAGGACGTCGTTAAGCAACGCCAGGCTGGTCTCGAGCCTGCCGGCCCCCTTGCCGTACACCCTAACCTCGTTGACCTCCGTCGTTATCTCGACCGCGTTGGTCGAATAGCGGGCCGACAGCAGCGGGTCGTCGGGGCCCAGCTGGATCGGCGAGACGCGGGCCGTCCCCCTCTCGAGGTCCGCCTCAGCCACGTACTTGGTGCGCGGCCCTAGATATCTCAGGGGCTCGCGGCGTACTTGGCCCAGGGATAGCCCCACGCCGAGAGCGTTGGCGAGTATGACGAGCTTCGCGGCCGCGTCTAGGCCCTCCAGGTCTATGGCCGGATCCGGCTCGACGTATCCCTTGGCCTTCGCCTCCTCCAGCGCATCGGCGAAGCTGAGGCCGTCGAGGTCGACCCTGCTGAGTATGTAGTTGGTGGTTCCGTTCAATATCCCGCGGATGCCCAACGGCCTCTGTCCGCGGAGCCCCAGCGCCAGATCGACCACGGGGGTGCCCGCCATCACGGTGGCCTTGTAGTAGATCGGCTTCCCCTCGAACTCCTGGAAGCGGAGGGCCAGCGGGGCCTTGTTCGCCGTGACTATCGAGAGGCCGGCCTTCAGAGCGGAGCGGTACACAGCGACGGCGGGCTCGCCGTCGGCGTAGTTAGGCGGGCTCACGTCGACCAGCACCTCGGCGCATCTGAAGGCCTCCTCTAGGGCGGCGGGGCTCCCCACCCCCGACCTCGACACGCCCCCCCTCGGCGACCTCAACAGAGCTTCTATCTCGGGCTTCTCGAAGCCGCCGCACTTCAAGACGCCGCCCCTGCTGTCGAAGACCGCCGATATCTTCAGGTCGGTCCTAGACCGGACGACCTCGACGAGCGTCCTGCCGACGCCGCCGAAGCCATATAGGATCAACACGCATGGCGCCTATCTCCTCTTTAAAACGATTGGCTTGCGTATTCTGGCCAGCGAGAGGGCGGCGGCCGCCACAGATATGGCGGCGAGAACGGCCAGGGACTCGCGGATCCCCAAAAGGAGGTCGCTCGTGGATGCAAGCACATACGCGGCGATGGCCATGCTCAGCGACTGGCCCACCAGCCTCACCACGGCGACCACGGACGAGGCCACGCCGTGGTGCCGCGGCTCGACCGAGCCTATTATCATGTAGGTGTTCGGCGAGATGAAAAAGGCGAAGCCCAGGCCCAGCAGGGCGAGCTCCAGCTCGAGGCTCCACAGCGGCGTCGAGGCCGTCATGGAGGCCATCAGCGCCAACGCCACCGCCGCCGTCCCCATGCCCATCGACGACACGAGGCCGGGCTCCACGTAGTCTGAGATCCGGCCTGAGATCGGGGCGAAGATGGCCATCAAGAGGGGCTGGGGCAACAGGAGCAGACCCGCATACGCCGGCGGGATCCCTCTCATGTGTAGATAGAGGCTCAATACGTAGGTCACGGCGAAGGTGGCCGCGTAGTTCAGCATGGCGGCAACGGACGCGGCTGTGAACCTAAACCTCCTGAAGATCGAGGGCTCGATTAGGGGCTTGGACCTGTTGATCTCGTACGCGGCGAATAAGGCCAAGAGGGCGAGGCCCAACGCCGTTAGGTATATATCGTAGGTAAGGCCCCATACGGAGAGCGACAGCGAGGACGCCAGGAGGGCTGCCCCAACTGCATCGTAGCCGCGTTCCCGGTATCTACCTGCGGGGATGTCTCCGGAGAGAGCCAGCGATAGAGCGGCGGGCGCTGCATTCACCAGAAATATATAGCGCCAGTCGATAGAGGCCAGGAGGCCTCCTATCAACGGCCCGCTCGTGAGGCCTGTATATACGGCTAGGGTGTTTATGCCGATGGCCCTCCCCAGCTCCCCCTGGGGATATATAGAAGCCAGAATGGCGTAGTTTGTGCCGAAGATCATGGCCGCGCCCACACCTATGGCGATGGAGAAGGCCATGAGGGCGATGGGCGCCGGCGAGAGGGAAGCCGCCAGCGAGGACGCCAGGATTATCGCCAGGCCCAGCCTGTACACGAAGGCGCGCCCCAAGACGTCGCCCAGCCTGCCCATGGGTATGGCCAGAGACCCCGCGGCCAGGGCAAGCGCCATCTGCAACAACGCCACGTAGTCGGCTGGGACCTTCAGTGCGTACGAGATCGCGGGAGCCGCCACGTTGATTTCGTTGCCTAGGCAGGGCATGATGAAGGAGCTGGCCGATATCGAGGCCAGGCCTGTCCACCGCCTCACAAAAATAATTATCCGCACTATTATTTCTGTGAAGTCGCTGTGGCTCAAGATGGCGGCGGCGGGCGTCCTCGCGGTGCTCGCCGAGTTTCTAGTCACCTACGTCATAATGTCGGTGCTGGCGTTGCCGCTGTGGACTCTCGCGGTGGGGCTCCCCCTATTCTGGCTCTTCCAGTGGCTCATATCGCCCGTGTTGATAAGCAGGGGGGCGCGGGACGTGACCGACGACCCGGCGTTCTCGCGGCTTAGGGACATGGTGCGCAGAATAGCCGAGGCCTCGGGGGTCAGGCCCCCCAGGGTCTACGTCACCGACGACCCCTTCCCCAACGCCTTCGCCTTCGGCAACCTGGTGCAGGGGAGGGGCGTGGCCGTCACGAGGCCGCTCCTCGACATACTGGACGAGAACGAGCTCCACGCCGTGCTGGCCCACGAGGTAGGCCACGTGCGGCATTTCGACATGGAGCTGGTCCTCGCCCTAGGCCTTATACCGTCGGCCCTGGGGTCCATAGGCGGCTTCATGCTCTACACGGGCCAGATGTTGTTGTTCGCGGCACTCGACGAGGCCGCCCTGCTCCTGGGCTTGGTGATGTTGGCGGCGGGGTTCCTCCTGACCGCGGCCACGTTTTTCATCCAGATATTCGTGCTGTGGTTCAACAGGCTGCGCGAGGCCTACGCCGATCTGCACGCGGCCCGCCTCCTGGGCCCCTCGGCGGTGTATCTGGCGAGGGCCCTCGCCAAGATACAGATCTACATGAGCAACGTGAGGGTTGATCCCTTCAAGGGCATAGTGCTGACCGTCCCGCCTATGCGGATCAGGGAGACGAACCCCGACGATCTGCTGCAGAAGTGGTCCCGCGAGCACGTCTCGCCGCTGGCCGACATCCTGTCGACGCACCCCCATCCCGCCAAGAGGGTGAAGAGCATACTCCAGTGGGCGGGCCGCGTCTAGGCCACCTTTCAACTACAGCCCCGTATCCATCACGCCGTCACAAGGCCGCACTGCGCACACGCCGCCCCTCCGCCGCGGCGAGGGGGCCTCGCGCGGGCAACCCGCCGTCCATGTACCCGGGAAAGCCTACCTCTAATTTTAGCAAAGCCGCTATAATGATAAATGATATTGATATTGTTATTAAGTACACCGGAGAGGGCGGTTTAAGACGCCGCATCTCAATATGAATTATGCAGAGGCCCCGAGGGAAAGGCGGTCTAGGGCGGCGTGCTTTAGTCTTGACATAGAAGTAGGATATGCGGCCGGCAGGGGAAGGGGAGGGCGGCTCTGCCTCGGCGGGGCTTGGGGCGCCCAGCCCTCTCGGCGCCCTCCTCGCGGCCCCGTCCCCGGCGCGCCGCCCCTAGGCGCCCCGCGGCCTCCTAGCCGAGGGGGCTCGCGGCGAGAGGCAGCATCCAGACGGACGCGGGGCGCTCGCCGCGACTGAGGCCGCGCGGCCTCTCGGCGGCGCACGGCCCTTGGGGCTGTTGCGCCATTAAGCGGCGGAGGCCGGCACGGCAGAAGGAACCGCGAAGAACGACGCGCCTTTTCCGCCTTCCTTATCTACTGGGTCTCTGTGCTACGCCGAAGAATGGCGTCTCGGCTCTACCCAACGCCGCTATCTTTGAATGTAAAGCGGGGTTTGAAAGCGGCCGCCGAGGCTCAAGGAAAGACCCGAAAAACTTAAAAACCCGGAAAACCGCCCAACATGAGCGGTAGAATCTCAAGAAGGGTTGAAACCAGTTCCTCCAGGAGCTCGACGAGCTCCTGGAGGATCCTCTGTAGAATCTCAAGAAGGGTTGAAACGCAGACAATGTAAGTAGTGCCCATATCTACAGCGAGCCGTAGAATCTCAAGAAGGGTTGAAACCGGCTTGTACTGCCTGGCGCTGGCGGCCCTCATCGATCCGGGGAGGAGGGGCGAGTAGAATCTCAAGAAGGGTTGAAACATATACGGCATCGCGCACACGCTTCCATGCCCCCTTTCTTAGTAGA
>Ga0208006_100641_pt1 | contig 11886 bp, 9 predicted proteins | sample ECH_Bnyco_MetaG_FD_187131 | JGI IMG/M metagenome (GOLD analysis project Ga0208006, IMG submission 187131) | Hot spring microbial mat communities from Yellowstone National Park, Wyoming, USA - ECH_B nyco_MetaG (SPAdes) (version 2) | ecosystem: Environmental > Aquatic > Thermal springs > Hot...
GCCCTGTCTAACCCCTCCCCAACAGCACTGTTTTGGTGTACCCCAAGCACGCTTTTAACCCTTTGAGCCACGAGTCTTCCGAGGGCGGGGGCGGCCGTGAGGCCGGGAGACTCTATTCCTATCAGGTTGATGAGTCTTCCAGAGTAGCCCTCTAGGAGTAGGAAGTCCCCATGCGGGGAGAGAGGCCTCACGCCAGCGTACACCCTGAGGAGCTTTCCCCTAACTCTTAGGAGGGGCTGGAACTTTGACTCGAGCTCCCTAACATCGTCATCCGTGGGTTCGGCATCACTTTTTCTCTCGAGGAGTCGCAGGTTCGGACCGAATACCACTGTTCCCCTCATGGTGGGTATTATTCCACCACCCTTCGTCCTACCCCTCTGAATAAGGCTGAAGGGTGCGATTATCGAGTTCACCTCGAGCCCCCCGTACTCCGTCATAACCCCCAACCCCGGCTTTATTGGCTCGACTCTGAGCCCAAGTCTCGCCGCCACCTCATCTGCGTAGAGGCCGGCCGCGTTCACAACACACTTGCAAGCGAAGTCACCCCTAGTGGTTCTCAGCTGGAAAACCGGGCCCCGGGGTTTGCCGGATAGCACCTCACAGTTAAAGTGGAAATCCACTTTGCCAGCTAGGTGCTCGTAAAGCTTGGCTATAAGCCTCTTCGAGTCCACAACCCCGTAGCCATCCACCACTATTGCCCCCTTAACCTTGTCAGAGAGGCGTGGTTCTAGCTCGAAAGCGCCCCTCGGGCCAGTGATCCTCACCCCGAATCGACCTCTGAGGTTGAGTCTGAGGTAGAGATATCCCAGGAGTAGGGGTGCAAGCATAAGACGGCTGCGCACGACGAGGAGGGCTGAAACCCTCTTAAATGGGACACCCAGACGCGCGCATAGCTCATCATACATGAGGTTACCCTCCCTCGCAAGCCTGCTCTTGATGCTTCCAAAGGGTAGCTGAACCACGTGGATCACCTCCGACTGATTCGCCGTGACGCCTTGACCCGGCCCTGATGCGGCTTCGAACACGCCCACCCTGTAACCTTCCTCCGCGAGTGTGTAAGCCGTCATAAGACCAGTTATACCAGCCCCGATTATAGCCACATCGTAGCCCAAACCCTCATGATCAGCGGTTGACACCCCGCCCCGCATAGTTGGGTCGCTCACCACGTGGATGCAAACACACTCAGCAATAAAAACGTGACCATCACACACCAAAACGATCCGTGTAGCTTAGACAAGCAACCCCAAACCCCCACCACTCGTAGCTTACGCACGGACGATGAAAACGTTGGGAAGCGGCTGGTTGGCGTTTGCAGAGAGCATCTTGGTGATCCACGCGACGCCGCCACTTTGAACGGGCTCAGCCAAAAGTGAGCGCTGAAAGCGGGTTACACGGGGTTCACCAGCCTGAGTACTCATCGACGCGTGGACCATGTGTTCTTACTGTGGGGGTTTAAGGCCGCGCGTTGATGGTTTGAGTGCTCCCGATCACTGCGATGTTCGAGGCTCACCCACCACCATTACTGCATCTTTGTAATGGTCGAAGCCGTGAGTCCACGCCTGGTATCCTAGCGCGAGCTTATTTGATTGATGTATGGGTAGGCCTTATTAGATTGGTTTTCGAGTTTAGCTTTATGGATGATCCTACGAGGTTTGTTTTGGGCAGGGGTTCTTTTGTGGATGACTTCAGGCTACCTGAAACCCTCTACATAAAGTTTGTGCGTAGCCCTTATGCGAGGGCGCGTATATTGCGTGTCAGAGGGGGTATCAACTCATCCGAGCTAAATGCCACCTTAGCATCCACGGGTGAGGGGGCTGTGGGCTCCCTATCCTCAGCCGCGATGCCCGTTCTCGCCTCGGGGTACGTGAACTTCGTGGGGCAACCCGTGGCCGCGGTTCTCGGAGAATCCCGATACCAGGCTGAAGACCTCGCTGAGAGTGTGGAGGTGGACTACGAGCCGCTTAAACCCGTGGTGGACGTGGAGGAGGCTTTAAGGAGCGAGCCTATTCATCAGGGCTCAACATCCAACGTGTTGACACGGCACACGCTTGGCTCAAAGTTCGAACCCGACTCCCACCTGGTGCTCGAGGATAGTTTTAGAATAGAGAGGATAGCCGCTAACCCCATTGAGCCTCGGGGGGTGCTCGCCTACTATGATGGTTCCAGGCTCACGCTCTGGGCGTCCACACAGTCCGTCTTCAGTGTTAAACACGGTCTAGCCGCCTCCCTCCGCGTGCCGGAGAGCATGGTTAGGGTGATTCAGGCTGACACGGGTGGGGCCTTTGGCTCGAAGGGTGGGCTTTACCCCGAGTATGTTGTGGCCGCTTATGCTTCGATGAAGACGCGTAGACCGGTTAAGTGGATTGAGACGCGCACGGAGAACATTCAGGCGAGTAATCATGGGAGGGGTGTGCTCGCCAACATGAAGGTTTACGCCAAGAAGTCGGGGCGGGTGACGGGTGTCGAGGCTCAGGTGTACGTTGACGCGGGTGCGTACGCGGTGGGTCTCAACGTGTTCGCCCCACGCTTCATAGGCTTCCAGATAACGGGTCCGTACGCCATAGACAGAGCCTACGTTGAGGCTTACTCTGTTTGCACAAATAAAGTGCCCCTGGGGCCGTATAGGGGTGCGGGTAGACCTGAGGCCGCGTTCTTCATTGAGAGGATGATGGACAGACTCGCGGACACCCTCGGCATGAGCACAATCGACGTGCGTTTGGCCAACACCATGCGTGGGGGCTTCACTTCGCCGCTTGGGCTCAGGGTTGAGTCCGCGCGTGAATTCTTAGAGGAGGCGATCAACGCCTTGGATGCTAGAAGTAGGCTGGGAAGCAAGGGTTGGGGTCTATCCTTCTTCGTGTTGGTACCCGCAGCGCAGCCCGGCGAGTCAGCTAGGATCACTGTGAGGGGTGGAAGGGTTAAGGTCTGGCTTGGTGGAAACGCGCACGGCCAGGCTCACGAGTTCTTCGTCAAAAGGCTTGTGGCCGAGGAGCTAGGCGTACCCGAGGACCTAGTGGACTTGGAGAGAGGCGACACCGACATGCTCACTCAGGGTGTTGGTACATGGGGTAGCAGGAGCGCCATGGTGGCTGGAGCCGCCGTGGTTGAGGCCGCTAGAAAGCTACGTAACGAGGCGCGGGAGAAACTAGGCGAAACGGGCAGCCCAGCCGAGTACTCACCCCAAGAGCTACTAAAGGGTGAGTTCAACGTTGAAGTGTTCTACAGAATGGATGAGCAGCTCAACACGCTGGGCGTCAACTTGGTGCGGGCTGAGGTGGACGCGCTTGGACGAGTGAGCGTGCGGGACTGCCTCTCCTACTACGACGTGGGCAGGGCGCTCACACCCTGGATGGTCGAATCCCAAGTGCACGGGGGGTGCGCTCAGGGCGTAGGACAGGTGCTCTACGAATCCGTGAGGTACGGCCAAGAGGGCCAGCTGCTCACAGCATCCATACTCGACGCGGGCCTAGCCTACGCCACCGAGGTGCCAAGCTACACCGTTATACTGGCCCAACACCCCTCAAAGCTCCCACACGCAGCCAAGGGCGTCGGCGAGAGCCCAACCATAGGCGTCCCACCAGCACTAGCAAGGGCTATAGAATCCCTCACTGGAAAAAGGGTGAACCACACCCCACTAACACCCGAGGAGCTCTCAGCCTCTCAGCTCTGAAGGCTCAGAGCTCTCTGAAGCCTTTGTCGAGAACCGAATCAACGAGCCTGTGTAGGCGCTCATACTATACGCCCACACTTGGTGTGTTCGAGCTCAGAACCAAAAAACATTGAGTTGACACCCTATAGCATATATAGTTAGACTAAAAAAATGTATAGAGTGTTATGCCGAGATTTTCAGAAATTTAAAGGTGATTCTCTGACCTAACCTCATATGCGCTTTATTTTCAAGCCCCTAACAGCGGGCTCTGCTATAGCTTGTCGTGAGCTAAGCTGGAACCAACCCAAAACTAAGGATTTCCGTCTTGTGTGGATTATGCTACGGGTGAGGCCATCGGAGGGGTCTGGAGCCTGCGTTCACTCCGGTGGTATCACCCTACAGCCGACGTCTTTGGGTAGGGAACTAGCCTCGTAAGGCGACTCGATTGGCGTCATGGCCCTGGAAGCGGATCCCGAAGGAAATTTACCCCTACACTGTGGGTTCAACACTTAGAGAAGCACTCAAAGCGGGTGCATGGGCGGGTGCGTGGACTTCTCTATCACACGTGCTAACCCTGATCGCCACCTCCGAATATGGGTACGCAGAACTGAACCCCGTCTCTCCCGCCGCTTATGGTTACTACAGCGTGTTCATGCTCCAGATACCCTTCGTCTTCATCGCGGCAGTTCTTCTCGAACGGGTTGTCAGAAAAACGGGCTATCTTATCGGCTCCCTAGTGGCGGCCGACGCAGCCACCGATGTGTACACCCTTATGGCAGGCCATCCTCCGGTGGGCGACACCTTGATCCTATTCTCCACCATGATTGGGTTCATCATGGCTTTGTTCCTCGCCTACTACATAAGGCTGATCAGAGCTTTGAGACGGGCTCATCTGCTTGAGTGGGCTGGTGGGAATAAAGGATAAGGCTTCTTGTTTGATTCCTAGTGCATCCAATTCTGAGAACCCCGTGGCACGTATTGTTTGGGTGTATCGGAAAGACATATTGGTGGGCTCTGGGTTTCATGATTATGCAAAGCGCGGCTGAATACTACGAGGATTTACGGGTGGGCCAAACATTCAAATCCGGCTTGGGTAGGACTGTGCTCGAAGAAGATAATGTGTGGTTCTCGCTGCTCACATTAAACACTAACCAGATTCACTTTAACTTGGAGTACGCGCAGAAACATTATTCGGATCCTCCCTTTGATGGTAGACTCATAGTTAACGGGGTGTTCACGCTGGGCTTGGTTATAGGTCTCTCCGTTAGCTCTATGGGTGTTAACGGCGTGATGCTGGGGTTGGAAGACGTCAGGTTTGTGCGCCCAGTGTTTGCGGGCGACACAATCTACGCTGAAGTGGAGGTGGCGGAGATGCGTGAATCCACGTCTAGAAGGGGTTTCGGTGTTGTTAAACTCAGAACCAGGGGGTACAATCAGAGAGGTGAGACTGTGGTGGAGTTTGTGCGTGTGGTGCTGGTTCCGATGAGGAGTCAGGGTCGATGAGTGTGATTTCGGATCATAAATCAAGGCCGAGGAGGAGTCAGCTGTACGCGCCTGGTAACAATGAGAAGCTCATCGTCAAGGCCTCCAAGCTCGAAGCCGACTCCGTTGTGCTCGACCTCGAAGACTCCGTACCAGCCGAGATGAAGGAGGAGGCAAGAAGGCTTGTCTGCAGGCTGGTACCCGAGCTTGACTGGGGCAAGAGAGAGGTGTGTGTGCGTATAAACCCGCTTAACAAGCTTGACTCCTACCGGGACCTACTCCTTGTTTCAACACTCGATAGGGTTGACTCCATAGTGGTTCCCAAGGCGGATGTGGGTCTGGGATCAATCTATAACGCCACGGGTAAATCCCTCATACCCATAGTCGAGACAGCTAGGGGCCTGCTCAGAGTTGAGGACATAGTGTGTGAGGAGGGTGTTGTAGCTGTTACGTGGGGTGCGGCTGATATGGCCTTCTCTTTCGGAGGCTCACTGGACGCATTCACATCCAACGCCTATATAAGAACTAAGATCGCAGCCGCAGCGGTAACACATGGTGTGGAAGCCATAGATAAAGTGTACTTCGACATCGAGGACACCGAGGGTTTCGCGGCGGAGGCGCGCGAAGCCAAAAAATACGGATTCAGCGGTAAACAGGTGATTCACCCAAACCAGATAGGCCCCGCGAACAGCGTTTTCACTCCCACAGCCGAAGAACTCGAGTGGGCGCAAAGAATCCTGCGGGTCTACGAAGAAGGCAGGAGGGCGGGTAGGGGCGCGGTCAGAATGGATGATGAGCTGGTGGACGAGGTCCACGTGCGCATAGCCAAAGGCATAATCCAACGCGCAAACCGCGGTGCAGTGGGGGAGGACTAGTACACGGGGTGACCCCGCGACTACGTTGGGCTGAGCCTCACAAGAACTGGGCCTTCCAAAATAGGGTTTGAAACGATCAGACTCTCCCCCACAGCAGGCTGGGCTACATCCACTATATCGGTCTTATCTAGGGAAGGCTAAGCAGAAAGGTGTTTAGATAGGTTGAGGGGTCGCTTGATGGGTGATTGCGTCGATGCTACGCCAATCCTTCATTGGCCGGGGGGATTCGGTGGGTTCCGGTAAGGCTATGCCCGTATCAAGCCTACACCTCCCTCACAATGGGTGGTTCGAGGTGTGTGAATACACATAAATAAAATATTACCCCTGCGCGTGTGAGAAAGCCTAAATGAGTCTGTTCGTGTTGGTTGTGATGTGCTTTGTTTGAAGATCTACTGCCTGAGATAAGGTCGAGGTTTCCACGGCTGGAGTATGATTACTTGGGGCGTAGCAGGGTGTTTTTGGATAATGGTGCTGGCTCTATGGTGCTAGGTGAGGCGGCGCGCGCGGAGTATGAGGCGAGGCTTAACTACGCGGCGGAGCACGATGCTCCCGCTGAGGAGTCAGCTGAGGCTGGCAAGGTTATACTTAGGGGTAGGAGGGCTGTGGCAGACTTGCTCAACGCTGAGGAGGCGGAGTCGATTGTTTCGGGAGAGTCTGCGACTTCGCTGCTGTTCAACTTGGCTTACGCGGTCTTCAGGACGCTCAGGGCGGGGGGCAACATTGTGACAACCGAGTACGAGCATTACGCGAATGTTTCCCCGTGGCTTGAGCTCAAGTCTAGGGGCTTCGTAGACGAGGTGAGGTTCGCGAGATTCAACCCCGAAACCTACGAGCTAGACGTGGATCACTTGGCGTCGCTTGTGGATTCGCGCACAAGAATCGTGAGTGTGACAGGAGCCTCAAACCTCCTCGGCTCGATAACACCTCTCGAGGAGGTTGGTAAAATCGCGAGGGAGCGTGGCTCAATATTCGTGGTGGACGGCGTCCACCTTATGCCTCACTACCCTGTGGACGTGCAGACTATAGGTTGCGACTTCCTCGTCTTCTCAGCCTACAAGCTGTTCTGCAGGTTCGGCTCCTTCATGTACGGTAGAAAGGAGGCGCTTGAAGGGCTTGAACCATACAAGGTTGAACCCGCGCCTGAACGTGCGCCTTGGCGCTGGGAGCATGGTAACAGAGATCCGGCCCTCTTCGCGGCCATAGCAGCTGTGGCCGACTACTACGAGTGGCTGGGTGAAAGGGTTGGAGTAGAGCCCAAGGGCTTTACTGGCTCTGGGAGACGCCTGAAGATTAAGGCCGCTCAGACAGCCATAAGAGAGTATGAGGTAAAGCTGTCAAGAAGAGTACTTAAGGGCTTAGACGAATTAGGGGGGAAGCTGAAGCTCTATGGGCCCTCCGACCCCTCTAAGGCGGATGTAAGGGTTCCCACATTCAGCTTCACAGTGGAGGGCGTCGAAAACAGGAGGATGGTTGAGAGACTCTGGCGTGAACACAGCGTGTTCGTAAGGGAGGAGAACTTCTATTCACGAGCCGTCAAATCACTCGGTGTGCAAGGGGTTATCCGCGCGAGCTTCGCACACTATAACACACCTCAGGAAGCCGAGAAACTACTCGGATCCCTCAAATCCCTGATCTGATATGAGTGGGGTCAGCCGGCACACCATAAGCACACGGAGGGTTTACATAGCAAAGCTAGCGAGAACATTAGCCTACTCATTCATGGCCCTCCTACTCCCCCTCTACCTCTCATCAAAGGGGCTAACACCGCTCGAAATAGGGGTTGTGCTCGCCTGTGTGGGTGTTGGCAACCTACTCATGCTTACACTCGCCCCAACCCTCGTAAACACGCTCGGCCTCCGACGCACAATGATCCTCCTCCCACTAACACTCGTCCTCGGCTCACTCCTCCTACTCTACGGTAAAGGTTTAGCCGCATACATCGTAGGGGGATTACTCGGCTCACTCAGCGTCACCCAGACGGAGTCGGGTGTGCTGCTCGTGATTGATCAGACGCTTCTAGCCGAGGTGGAAGAGAACAAGCGTACCTCGACTTTCTCATACTACAACCTAGTGGGTTACGTGGGCTCAGCGCTGGGCGGCCTAACACTCTCCATCGTCTCGAAGACTCTTCCCATCAGCCTGGGGGACACCCTTCTTTTAGCCGGCTACGCCGCGGTGGGAGCCCTCGTGTCCCTACTCTACGCAACTTTGAAGACACCTCGGCTGAGCGCCCCCAATAGGCAGATGAACGTCCACGAGGTGGCTAGGTCCAGCCCAACACTCCTAGGGCTCGCGGCACTCTTCAGTGTTGACGCCTTCGCTGGAGGCTTCGTTGTGCAGAGCTGGCTCTCCTACTGGTTCCACTACCAGCTAGGTGTGGGGAGAACACCGCTCGGCGTGCTCTTCTTCCTAGCCAACACGGTCTCAGCCCTCTCCCTAATAATAGCACCCAAACTCGCAGCCAGGATCGGCTTGGTGCGCGTAATGGCGTACACCCACCTACCATCCAACATCCTGCTGGCCACCATCCCCCTCGCACCGACACCCATAATAGCGAGCGCACTCCTACTCCTGAGGCAATCCCTGTCACAGATGGATGTGCCCACAAGGCAAGCGCTCGTGGTAGCGATTTCACCCTCGCAAAGCAGAGTTGGCGCCATCAGTTTAACCACCCTTACAAGAAGCGTCGCACAAATACTTGGAACACCCATCACCGGAGTGATACTCCAACTGGGCCCTGCCTACCTACCATTCTTCGCCGCGGGCAGCATCAAATCGGCGTACGACGTAGCAGTGTACTGGCTTATGCGTAAAAACTTGGAGATAGGGAAAAATAAGAGTTGAGCACCATTCGGCAGATCTCCGCTCGCCGCTAGCTTAAGGCGTTTAACCCGATTATTAGGGGGATTTTGCTGGATGGTGCGCTTGGCCCCGCCTATTCTTGGTGTACTATTCTGCCTTCGCCCACAACGAGTTTCGGGTAGCTTTCCACGTTGAAGGGGTCTCCGCTCCAGACAACGAGGGACGCTTTGTAGCCAACCCTGACTTGGCCTAGGTCTTTTGCGCCGATTATTTCAGCCGCCTCCTTTGTGAGCTTGGAGATAGCGTGCTCCTTTTTGAGCCCGAAGCGCATAAAGTGTCTGAGGGTGTAGAACATGTTCCTCTGCAGGAGCACTGGGTGGTCGCTCATCATACAGAACTTTATCCCCGATGCGAGAACAACCTTGGCATTCCTCCAGCTCTCGTGTTTGAGTTCGACCTTGTATGGGAAGGAGTCCATTGGGCCATAAACTAGGGGTACACCCGCATCCTTCACGGCTCTGAAAACTTCCTCCCTGTATATGTCGAGCCCGTGGTTCAGCACCGCCTTGAATCCGAACTCCTCTACGAGGCTTAGTAGAACCATCGCGTCATCCTCTTTGTGGAGGTGGACCATCATCTTGTATTTACCGCTGAGTATATCCATGAATATCTCGGTTAGCGGTTCGACTTCTTCGGGTAGCTTCTTCTCTTTCTCGATGAGTCTCCTCATCTTAACCGCCTTGATGAAGTTCTCCCGTAACAGAGCCACCGCGCCCATCCTAGTCGTGGGCCTCCTCCCCTTCCATTCGGTCGTGCTTCGCGGGTTATAGCCCAAAGCCGCCTTTATGCCCACATCCATCAAGTACGCGTCGCGCACGTTTGAGGCGAAGTTGCGTATGAGCACGCCCTTACCCGCTATAACATTGCCGCTTCCAGGGAGCACCGTGGAGTATAGCACACCGTTCTCAACAGACTCCCTGAACGCTGAGTCATCCATGTAGACACTGTGAAGCGCGTTAACGAGGGGGTACACCGAATCCATCTGCTCGTTAGCCTCATCCTCCCTCGATGGTTCACCCGATCTAGCCATACCTATGTGGCTGTGCCCGTCGATAAAGGCCGGCGTAACAACGCCTTCACCCAAAACTTCGCCCCCGTCCTTCCTAGACTTACCCACATAGCGGATGGCCTCACCTTCGAATCCCACATAGACGTTGCGCTGCACGCCCACACCATCATACAACAAGTCCGCCTTTACATACTGCATAAACACCCAACGTGCGCCGGCTTAAAAGCTCTAACCCACATCAAACACGAAGCGTGGTTCGGCTGAGGTAGTAACCTACTAGTGACACCCAAAGACGACTCGCCCCCAACCATACTTTTAACAAAGATAAAAAGTGGGTGTTTTGGGGTTGCGTCCAGATAATTGTTTTCCACGCCTGGATGCCATCACACCACTCTCTAATCCGGGCACCACGGTTTTCGGCGTTCTGTGAATGGTTAGTTCATCATCTCCGCTTCTTGGGTCATTCAAAACCTCTTTATGGGAGGCCAAGACAGAGCGTCGGCGCTGTACAGGTATATGTAGTGGAACACCCCATTGTGGTTTACCCTCTCCCTCTTAGTGGGTTTGACGCCGGGTAATGGGAAATCGTGTGCCACCACACGCGCGGAGGGCTTTAGTTCGCGCATCATCCTAGGGAGCAGAGCCCTATTCATCTCGGGTAGAAGGTAGAGTGTAACCACATCCGCGTCCCTGAGGCTGGTCTCAAGCAGGTTTTGGTTTAATAGTCTAACCTTGTCGCTCACACCTGAGCGCTCTATGTTCCGAGTGGCCAGAAGTACGCGTCTCGGATTGTTTTCAACGCCCACCGCGGAGGCATCGAACCTTCTCACTGCGTCAACGAGTATCCTGCCATCCCCCGCACCGAGGTCGAGCACCACCTCCCCCTTCCCAACTTCGGCTAAGTCGAGCATCCTGCGCACTATTTGATGAGGTGTGGGTACGAATGGTACACGCCTCATTAAAGTTGAAAGTGAAAAACTCAAATTTATTTTTAGCGGAGCACCCCGTTTGCCCTCACGGGGCGGAAGGAGATGAATACGCTTCCCCCCTCCCCTCCCGCCTTCTTCCCTGTGGGAATAAAGGTATAAATAGTGGTGGTGGAGGAAGGATTAGCCTGCGGTGCGTGTGAGGGCTTATAGATACAGCGCGTATACATCGAAGACCGTGGCGGGGGTGTTGAGAACTCGGTTAGAGGTTGCCTGCAAGCTCTACAACACGCTCCTACACGCTGAGCAGGAGGAGTATGAAAGAAACAAGCATTCGATGAGTGAAGCCGGGCTTTGGCGGCTCGCTTTGGATCTGGGAAGGCGGGATCCAGAATTCCAAGCACTGCACTCTCAAGTAGCCCAGCAGGTCGCGGAGAGGTTCTACTAGGCTTGGGAGCGCTTCTTCGATGGACTCGCAAACAAGCCCAAGAAGCCTCACATGTACCTCTCCCTGGTTTATCCCCAGAGCGGCTGGAGGCTTTCTGATATGAGACAGGTGGGGCGGGGTGAAAACAAGTAGAAAGCTCGTTTGCGGCTGAGTAGGATCGGCTTCTTCACGCTGGTGATACACAGGGGGTTCCCCTTAGAGCGGGTAGCCCAAGTTTGCATCAAAATGTACCCCTCTGGTCGAATCTACGTGGTCTTCTTTGTGGAGGAACCTGAAACACAGGGATCATCAAAGGAGGCTGAGAGGGCTGTGGGCCTAGATGTGGGGCTCACAAGGCTTGCCACACTCTCCGACCGATGGCCGCTTCCTTGGGAACCCGAGGCCGCTTGAGCGCTCTCCAGCTAGGATCAGGGTGCTGCAGAGAAGTCTTTCGAGGAAGAGGTTTCTCTCTAAGAACTGGCTAGAAGCGAAGGGGAGGCTCGCCGGGGAGTATGAGCACTTAAAGGATTTTAGGCGTGACCTCTTCTCCGACTCGGTGCCCTACTCGCTTAGGTGTACGATGTACTAATCTTGGAGGACTTTGACACTAGGGGTTTAATCGAGGAGAAAGAGCTGACAAGGGTGAGGAGGCGTAG
>Ga0208006_100654_pt1 | contig 11693 bp, 11 predicted proteins | sample ECH_Bnyco_MetaG_FD_187131 | JGI IMG/M metagenome (GOLD analysis project Ga0208006, IMG submission 187131) | Hot spring microbial mat communities from Yellowstone National Park, Wyoming, USA - ECH_B nyco_MetaG (SPAdes) (version 2) | ecosystem: Environmental > Aquatic > Thermal springs > Hot...
CCTCCCCACCCCCATAACCCCCTGCCTTAGGGAGAGCCAGAGAAGCACGGAGGACGCGAGGACCGCATTGCCCACCTGGGATACCGCTGCCCCGAAGATCTGGAACCTGGGGATCAGGAGGTAGGAGGTGATCACGACCTCGGCAGCGCTCGCCGCGCCCAGGTAGAGGAAGGGCAAGTAGTCCCTCTTGGCCGCGACCAGGAAGGAGTTCAGGCCATATGTGAATGGCGCTGCTGCCGTGGTGGATAGGACCAGGACCTCCAGGGAGGGGAGGCCCGACACATACTGGGGGAAGAGGCTGGACACCAGGGGAGGCAGGACTCCCACCCCCAGGACCGCAACGGGGAGGGAGAGGACGGAGTAGACCCTGAAGGACAAGGAAGCCATCTCCCTCACGTCCTTCCTCCTGGCCATGTGGAAGGAGGACGAGGACAAGAGGGGGGAGGCCAGGGAGCCCAGGATCAGGTTGGGCACGGAGGAGATCAGGGACATGAGCTGGTAGACCCCCAGGGAGGAGGAGCCCAGGAGGTAGGCCGTGGTCACCCTGTCCCCTTGGGAGGAGAGGAAGCTCACGGCGTTCGACAAGTAGAGGGGCAGACCTGTCCTGAAGGTCGACCTGAAGGTGGAGGGGGAGAAGCCGAAGGTCCTCCACCCGATGCAGGTCTGGTAGTAGAGGCCCCTCGCCAGGGCCCCAAGGGTCCAGACCAGGATCAGCAGGGTCACGCTGCGCTCCACCACTGCGAGCACAGAGAACCCCCACCTACCCAGGGTGAAGACCGCGTTCCCCACGTTGACCTCGGTGAACTTCCCGAGGCCCGTGAGGACCGCGGCCTGGTAGACGCCCAGGAGGTAGAGGAAGAGGTAGGGGATCGAGAGCTTGACGTAGGACGGGAAGAGCAGGAGGAGGGCCAACGCTGGGGAGACCGCCAGGGGGAGACCAAGGGCAGTCCTCACCACATCCTCCCGCTGTTCCCCCTTCCCCAGGCCGTGGGAGACCTCCCTGGTGATCAGGTTGGAGGAGAGGAGGGCCAGGAAACTCCCCGCGACCACCTCCAGGAGCTGAACTATGGCCACCTTACCCACGAAGGAGGGGGTCTCGTATCTGGCAGCGAAGAGGAAGAAGACGAACGCCACCGCCACGTTGAAGGAGGCTGAGGCCAGGAACTTCAGGGCTCCTGATACCGGGTTCACGGCCTTACCCGGGGAGGGATGCTTAAAACGTTACCGCCGTTGGGTTGAAGGTGTTTACCCGTGGCATAACTCAGTGTGTCCAACAATTTCGCCTTTTTGTATTTAAGTCGAGTGGTGAGCCTCCATTGAGGATGCGAGTTCCAAACTCCAGGGACTCACAGTCCTCCTCATTGTTCTACTTTCTCAAAAAATCTCCCCACGCTTTCACGCGGAGGAGATCGCCTCAGTGTTGCGTCATACTACTTAGGCAACAGCCCTCAGGGAAGCTGAATTGCGAGGGCACCCACTTGGGGGGCGCGGCCTGGACGTCTTCACCCTTGGGGCGGTGAGTACGCAGTGGACGAGACGGGCGTTAGGCTCGTCCGCGGCCCGCTGCATTGGTTTCGGTGTTCAGGGACCTGAACGAAGGTAGAGATGTCAGGTCGAGTGAGACAGGGACTGGGTCGGACGCGTTAGCTCTGTTCCAGGGGGTGTTGGTCGGGGAGGAGGTCCTCCACGGCGGAGGACCTCGGCACTCCCTCGAACCTGGGAGTTCCTCACCAACGCGTTCGGGAGGAGGCGGTGGAAAAGACGTTCAGGGGCCTCAAGCACCTAGGGAATGGACGGGCACCTCCCTCGGAACGCCAGGGGGCGTGTCTGGATAAAGGCCTTCCGAACGTGTATAATCTACAAGGCGAGTGAAATTGTTGGACACACTTCGATCAGTCATTTTTTATTAATTTCTGCAAATACATTTAACAATGCTTGATCAAAAGTCACTAACCTCTTAATTTTTAGCCTCTTCGAGAGGGATAAGGTAGTGCAATCGGTAAAACTTAATTTATTAAACTTGTTGAATAGTTCCCACGCTGTTCTGAAGTCCTCATCATCAACTCTTATAATGTCCAAATTCTCTAAAATATTCTCACCTACCTCTATGGCTATCCACGGAACCTTAGCCCTTAAAAATGTCACTACCTCGTCAAAGATATAGTCTGAAATAACTAGCTTGTCGTTAGTTATCTCGTCGAAGGTCTTCAGAGCCTCTTCGTGTCTGGAATCCCTCTTATTATAAAAAGCTATTAGGAAGCTTGTGTCAAGGATTATCATATATTACACTGTCGACGTTAATATTACTAGTATCAGTACCCCAATCTTTTACAGCTTCCTTCATTTTCTCGTAATTTTTGCTTTTGAACTTCTTCTTCATCACATAATCAAAAAACGACTCCTTATTATCAATGGCAAAGGATATGAGGTAATCTTGCAATTCCTCCATAGTTAGCTTAATATTTGACTTCAGTAAGATCTCAGCCCTTAAATTCTCAAGATCAAGCTTGGTTTTGTCCTTAACTTTTATTGTAGTAGCCATAAATTGAGGTATACTTTTCTACTAAATATACTTTTCCACCATGCTTTCAATGGCAGTTGAGAGATCTAAGCAATGTGCTTTGTGGATAGCTTCAGAGAGCGATTCAGGTTTCCTTTGCGAATTCATTATATTTAATTCTATTTAGAGTAATAAGTTGTAAATTAATGTAGAACTTGATGGTAATTGACAATCTGTGTCATGGTATAAAATCGCTATTCGTAAAGTGACGCTGATAAAATAACTTACATAGGAATTGATGAGGTCCAGGAAATTGAAGGTTGGGAGAGATTTGTTAGAGGATTGGAATAAAAGTGCAAAGCAAAAATTGTAGTTACGGGATCTTCTGCAAAGCTACTTAGCTCGGAATATACAACGTTCCTTTCTGGAAGACATATTGAGGTTAGAGTTTTTCCTCGTCTTTTGACGAAGTATTGAAAGTTTAAGGGTTTAGATCTAAACAGTGAATTACAACTTGCTAAAAACCTTGATTAGGATAAAGAAGGAATTAGTGGAAATGTTGAATTACGGCCTCATAGGCCTAGGAGTGATGAGCTACAGAATAGGGGCTAGGTTAGCTAAAGCAGGGGTTTGGGCTTCATAGGATTTCATAATATTTAATATTAATCCTCAGCCCTTGGGCTTCACCGGAGTCACGGGGAAACCCGTTCACACCCCTCCGCCCCCTTAGCGGGGTAACCCCAACCCACACCCGCGGAGTTTCACGGACGTGGGGAAACCCGCACATCTTGAGGTAGATATTCAAGGACGCGTTCAGTTGTCTATCTAGAGTGAACCCGCACCTCTCACAACGAAAAGTCCCGCCGACCTTTCGGGAAACCCACCTGGGGCAGGACTTAGACGTGAGGTGAGGGTTCACCTCCTCTACGAAAGATCCATATAAGGGAGCTTTGTACTTTAGAACGCGGTGAATACTCCCCCATACAGTCCTTGAAATCCTCTTAGACAACTCCTCGTCAGCGTCTTGGAACATCCCTTGCTTGTTCAGTTTCTCAACAGCGAACGTAGTCACGGGGTACATCTCAAGGAGCTCGTTGACGAACTTGTGAACGTAATCCAGGACGCGATTTCTTTCGCGGTGGGAGTACTTCCTCACTAAGACCTTCCCTTTCCTACCGCGCTTGGAAGCGAAGGACTGTATCAAGTCCTTCCCTTTCCTACCGTGCTTTGAAGTAAAGGACTGTATCTTACCCCTCTTCAACTGCATACCATACTTCAGGCTGTATAACTCCCTCAAGGAGAAAGTGACGAACTTCTCTCCATCGTAAGCGTCCAGCGTGTATAAGTTGCTATCAATTGCTAGATAGTCCAGGGGAGTTGACCAGGGTAATCTGTAACGGAATGGCAAGTGAACCTTGTCCTCCTTTATCACGGGTTCACCCAGTTCCAACCCTTTGACCCGTGGAGAGAACCAGGAGTGGGACCAGGAGAAGGTCAAATACTGGTAAGGTCTTACGGTGATCCTTAAGTTCTCACCCTCAACCTTCCTCAGTGTTGATTTCACCCTAACGTAAACCTTCTTCAGTTCAGGTTTCCTCAGTGAAGCTCGTCCCTTTTCAGCCCTCCTCCTCCAACCCCCCAATATTGAGTAAGCGTCGTTTATTGCCTTGTCAGCGTAGTGTGAGGCCAGGACGTTGACCTTTTCCAGTTCATCCCTCAACGTCCTGTAAACCCCCTTCTTCTCGGGGAGGGTTATCTTCGTGATGACTTTCTTACCTTTCACTTCCTTCCTCTCAACCTTGATCCTCTCCCACAACCAGTCTAGAGCTTTCTGTAACAGATGTTTGTAGTTCTCCAGCAGTACCCTGCTCTCCTCCCTCTTATCGTTCTTCATGGAGTAAGTTAGGTAGACGTATTCCTCCTCTGGTTGGAATGATTTAAGCCTTAATTTCCTCGACGCACTTCCTCACCTTCTCATACTTATGACTCCTCATTCCGTACAGTTCTCCGCTGAATGAGACCAGGATTGAGATTAAGTCTTCTATCAGTTCTTGCTCGGGAGTTTCGTCCTCCCTGTTCAACGCGGCGAGCTCGCAGTTGTGCGCTTTGCACACCTCCTCAATTACCTCGAAACCGAACCTCATCAGTCTGTCTGGATAAGCTACAACAACTTTTGATACCTCGTTGTTTAGTATCATCCTCAGTAATTTGAGGAATCCTTTCCTCTTCACGTTTAACCCGGACCCAACGTCAGTTATCACTCGGTCGTATTCTCTAACGCTCTCCTCTAGGTATTTAACCTGGTTTACCAAGTCGTCCTTTTGTGTGTTCGATGATACTCTTGCGTATAATACTACTTTCCTCTTTCTAACAATACCCATCAATCTTTCGACGTCCTCTTCCCTGAACCTCCACTTTCCAGTTTCTAGTACCACGGGTTGAATGTAACCCTTCTTAACGTATTCCCTGAGTGTTGCATATGAAATTCCTAGGCGTTGGCACACTTCCTTAGGTCTTAGCATTATATAAAAGTTTATGATGAAATAATATAAACTTTACGGTTTATCGGAAACTGTTAGCAACGGCCTCCTCGAGGTCGTGTACGATAGGACTAAAGGCAAGGCCGAGAAGTTCAGTGCCGAGTTCGGCGCAGATGTAGTGGAGGAACTGCCTCAAGTCCCGAGGAGGTCAGAGATCGTAGTCACGGTCCTATCAGACGACGAGGCAGTTAAGGGAGTAGTCTCAAGTATGCTCGGAGAGCTAAAGGGGAAGGTGTTGCTCGACATGTCCACCATACCCCCATCACTCAGCGTGGAACTGGCGAAGGAAGCGAAGAGGGCAGGAGGAGTCATGTTCGATGCCCCGGTAGTGGGCACCTCCATCATGGCGGAGCAGGGTAAGCTAGTCGTGCTCCTGGGGGGACCAGCAGAGGAAATGCGCAGGGTGTCCCCAGTGTTGGAGAGATTGGCGGAGAGGGTAATACACGTAGGTGGGAACGGAATGGGGCTATACGCTAAGATAGTGAACAACCTGGTCTTGGGAATTTACGTCGCTGCCCTAGCCGAAGCGTAAAACATGGGGATCACTACTGGTCTTGGGGCCGAGGAGCTATCGCGGCTCCTAGGTGAATTGAGTAGCGTCAGGTCACCCACGTCCCGGATCAAGATGCCCAAGTTGGTCGCTAGGGATTACTCCACCCAATTCGCCTCCAAGCACATGAGGAAGGACCTGGAGATCGTCGAGCGGGCGGCGCAGAAGCTGAAGGTCTTCACTCCGCTCTCTGCGCTGGCCGCGCAGATCTACAGGGCCACGGAGGGAATGACTCACTCCGAGGAGGACTTCTCCTCCGTCCTAGAGGTATACAGGAAGTCGAGCGGGAGGGGATAAGCAGCGGACTTTCCCCGGAAGGACGCTCTGGATTCCCGCGGGGTCCCGGTCTTCCTCTCTCCGCGTTTAACGAAAACTGGTGATCGCGCTGGCCTAAGTTAGAGGACGCTAGTCCGTGGGACTCGCGGTCTCCCATGTCTCGTGTAAAACCACTTTTAACTAACCCTTAAATGCTGGGTTCCCCCTAGCTCCCTATGTTGTCCCACGGCGTAATACTTTGGGTCCAACTCTCGGCCTTCGCGATCCCCATAGCGCTTTCCTCCGTCAAGGGGAGGGGAGACTTCGCGATCGGGATCGGGATCGCGGCGGCGTCAGCCGTTACTTCGCAAGTTCACCCCGCTTACCTCGCAGTCGCTTGCTCGGCCTCCGCCGGGTTGGCCGGCTGGGAGTGGGCCAGAGTGAGCAAGCTAGCATTCACCAGAACAGACCTAGGTGGGTCTATCGATCTGCTCGCCCTGCTCTCGCTGACAGGAGCTTCCACTTTAGCCTCGAACTGGTGGCCCTACCCCGCAGTCACCCCCTTCCTAGTCCCACTGGCTTACGCTACATTCAGGTCCCTCAGACCCACGGTACACAGAGCCAAGTTCACGGAGTCCCCTCTTTCCTCCCTGATCCTGATCTCCCTGCCGCTCACGTCGTGCCTGACCTCCGCGGCGACCTTGGACTTCCGAGGCCTCACGCCTGCCTTGATTCCCTCCTCTCTTCCCCTCGGGTACCTCAGCCCCACAGGGGTGGGTATAGTATATGACGCGTTGTCTGCCACGGCCGCGGTCACTTCCTCGCCCTGGTTCATGGTGTTGGCTGGAGTGTGGTTCGCGCCCTCCCTGATCCACAGGGCACTGAAGTCCAGGGACTGGGGGAACAGAGTGAGGCTATCCCTGCTCTTCACCTCCTATTGGGTCTACAGCGTTTACTTACCGTCCTTCTCCCCTTTCAGCTCCTTGTTCCCCCGAGTCCCGTACTCCTGGTTCAACGGTCTCGGGACCTTCGGTCCGGTGAGCCCAGCCCTCTTCAGCGGCCTCCTTGGGACCTACGCAGTGACTGCCGTACTCTCCTACCTGTTCGGGGCGAGGCAGATCTGCTCCGTGACGTGCACTGCCCCGTACATGCTACAGGGTAGCTTCCAGGACTCCCTCAAGACCTACAACAGGAGGTCCAAAATAGGCAGGAAGAACCTCACGTCTAGGCTCTCTCCCCTGTACAGGATCACGTCCTCCCTAGTCTGGGCTAACCTCCTCGTCTTAGCCTCGCTCTCCTACTTGGACCAGATCCACGAGGCGAGAGTCTCGTTCCTAGGGAACGACCCAACAGTCCTCGCTACCTCGCTCTACTTCAACTTCGTCTGGTACATACAGTTCCTGTTGATCCCCTATTTCGGGAACTACGCCTGCGTCACTCAAGGCCTCTGCGGCTGGGGGACCTTCAACCAACTCATGGGCTACCTAGGTCCCTTCAGGCTGGAGGTGGAGGACCCGTCGCTTTGCCTGAAGTGCAGAACAGTGGACTGCGCTTCAGCCTGCCCGGTGGGTTTGACGGACATGAGGGCGTCGTTCGCGACCAGGGGCTCGTTCAAGGCCTTCAAGTGCGTGGGAGTGGGGGACTGTTTGGAGGCGTGCCCTTACCGTAACATCAGAATCAGGGACGTGAGGGCTTGGATCTCCCGGAGGTTTAGGGTAGAGAGGAGTCCGAAGTCCTCACTTTAAGCCAAGGAGTGAAGGTGAAGGGGAAAACAGCTGAGGAGTTGAGTCCGCGCCGATTTCGATAAATCGTTGGAGAGGTCAACAGCGTAGAACGCCCCCGCTAGAGGTGGACGCTGCCCTAATGGGCTGACCTAAAACTCTGACCATGGGGTGCATATCCTCTTCCTCGAAGAGGTAATCGACCGCGACAGGAGCCAAAGTGGGACGCGAGAGATTACAGTCCCTATACGAGTGGGTCCCGCCGACGCAAGGCTAAAATTCACAGGGACTTAAAGGGGTCTTATGGATCGAATGGGATTCGGGTGGCTCCTAGCCTCGAGGGTCCTCAGGAGCGTTGGTATAATCTTCGTCACCCTCTCTTCTTCCCTCTACCTCTCCCTCCTCGGCCTAAGTCCTTCAGAGATAGGCCTGATATTCTTAGGGATCACGGGCTACGTGGCTGCGTACTCCTTTGGAATGGGCATGCTGGGAGATAGGATGGGGTATAGGAAGACGCTCATCCTAGGTGAGGTCATAGCGGGAGCGGGGGTACTCACGTTGGGACTGGCGAGGAGTGTGGAACTGATCGTCCCAGCTCTAGTGGTGTGCGGACTGGGGGGAACTGCTGGAGGGGCTAGGGGTGCCTTCTCGCCTGGACTCACTGCCCTGGTAGCCTCTAACTGGATTGACGAGAGGGAGAGAGTGGAGAAGATGGGGGTGCTGACTTCCGCGTCCGCCTTCTCAGGGGTGGGAGGATCGATCCTACTGACCATCCACGACCTACTCCCGTTCTCCCCCGTCCAGGACTACAGGGTTCTCTTCCTGCTAGCGGCTGCTCTCATACTGGCCTCTGCCTGCACTCTGGTCCCAGTGAGGGAGGTGAGGAGGCCCAAGAAGACCAGCAGGGTCATGAAGTCGTCGAGTCTCAGGTACATCTCGAGGGTGATCGTCACTAACTCGATTACGGGAGCGGGGTTGGGCTTGGCCATACCTCTCCTCCCCCTGTGGTACCAACTCACCTATCACGCGTCGTCGATGGAAATAGGACTGGTCTTCACTGCCTCTAATTTGGCTACCGCTGCTGGGTCGTTCGTGGCCTCGAGGATCAGGGTGAACGCCCTAGGGGCAGCGTCCGTCACCAGGGCCCTCAACGGGGCTTTCCTGGTGGCCATGGCTCTCTCCCCTTTTTTCCCCATGGCCGCTTCGCTGTACGTGGTCAGGGGGTTCAACGCCGGAATAGGAATGCCCAACAGGACTGCGGTGAACGTGAGGGGGATCTCCTCGGAGGACTTCGGCGCGGCTTCCAGCCTCCAAGGGGTGGCCACCAGGCTCTCGCAGATGAGTTCGGGCGTAGGAGGTTACCTCATGGAGGACAGCGTCGCCCTTCCCCTGCTCCTAGGCGGAGCGCTTCAGGGCGTTGGTGGAGTTCTCTACTACCTCCTCCTCAAGGGGAGGGGAATTGAGTAAGCGAGATCGACTGAGCTGAGCTAACTTCCACTAGTCGAAGACTTAGCCACATTCTCCACCGGGGGTTTCCGCAATCTCCACGATAACGAACCGAGGGGAGGGCAATCCTCGCCTATCTTACAAAAAATGGGGGTTAAGGGGGCGGAAAGCCTCGCCCTTTAGGGCGGGGAGGAAGTCAGCTGAGATTGAACACGAGAGGAGGGGAGTTCACGAGGCTACCCCCTCTTCATCACTAACAGGTGTTCAGTGGGAGTGAGCTCCTCCTCGAGCCCCGTGGCCGGGTTCTCCTTCATCCTCTTCATCCTTCTGGAGACGATGGTGTCAATGTAAGTCCTTTCGTGAACCCAACCCTCTCCTTCCAAACACTCTCTCAGTATCTCGTCTATTGGGATCCTCAAGTTCCTGACCTTCACCGGTCCCACGAAGACACCCAAAGTTCTGGCCCTTACCTTCTTAAGGAAGCTAACCAGGGACGAGAAGTAGGCTGTGTAAATCCTCAAAAGGTGGCCGTGGTTAACCTCCCTGACCTTCTCCAAGTAGTACTTATAGGTCTTGCTTTCTACCTCAACTGGAGGAGGCGAGTTGTAGGGTATCTCCCTCTTCCCCAGAGTCCTCACCTGGTCTTCTGTGTAGCCCAACCAAAAGAGCTCCAACTTGAAGCTCCTTATGTACTCCTGGGCCTGTAAGTATGGAGGCGAGGTTATCACCGAGTCCACCTCCGGCGGGTTCTCGTAGAGCACGTCTACCCCTCCCCTGACTTCCCCACGGGAAGGCTTGCAGAGCGATTGGAACTCCCTTACCTTCCTCGCCACCCTGGAGACTTCCTCCCTGTACATGTCCTTCATTCTCTCCTTCCAGTTGTCCTTCAGGAGGGACTCGACCCTCTGGATCGCTACCTTGGACTTGTGGAGTTTGGGGAACTCCAGTTCCGCGTAGGAGAAGAACTTGGTGACCTTCAGTAGCGCAACGGCCATAAGGGGATTGGGTTTGGAGTGGTAGTAACCCCATGCCCTGCTAAGGACCTCTACGAACTGCTTGGGGTGCCAGTAGTGAAGGTTTTTCCACGCTGGGGTGAACTTACTCGCGTAATCGAAGTCCGCCTCCAGTCCCCTTTCGTCCACCTCCCCCCTCCAAGTCTCAGCCCTCACCAAGATCTCGATAAAGGGGTTGAGATCCCAGAGCAGGTAGTTCCTCCCAGTTATCTCGGCCTCCACTGCAAGCGTACCTGAGCCGGCGAACGGGTCGAAAACCAAGTCACCGGGTCTGGTGTACTTCTCCAGGAAGAACCTCACTACGTGGGGGATGAACTTGGCGGGGTAGGGGTAGAGGTCGTGGGTAGCGTAGGCCGTATTAAGGTCCACAAGTTTCCTGAAAAGCACCTTCAGGTACTTATCCTCTTGGAGGAACTCGTCTATAGTCCGCTTCACAGCGAATCACTCGAGGTATTCCCATTCCGTTTAGCTACGGGCTGATCCCCCTCTCGAACTCCGGGGGTACCCTCAATCCTAACTTCCTCACCTGGTCTGAAGTGACTCGCTTCCAAGAGTTGACTTCTTCCTGAAGTGACGAATCTGACACGATCGTTGACTCCGCAGCGATATAACAATCCCGGTCATCTCCCGGACGACACTTCTCCTTGAGCTCGTTCGCGCCTACTATATCGCCTTCTAGGGCTACACCTCTGTCCATGGCCTCGTTTACGCAGGGGAAAGTTCTGAAGTCCCGCGAGGTAAGTTTACTTCGCTCGCTCGACTCCCTGATCACCACTCTACTTGGGCACTTCCTTACAATGGGATTCGTCCTACTTGGTGCATCCCCTAACTGCACTGAGAAATTCTCGAGCTCATCTTTAAGTAACATACACGCGAACTCCTTCTTTCGATTACTGATGTCTAAAGACTCTGAGTATTGAGTCCCCCACCCTTGGAGGGGGAGGCTTCCCGCTTCACTGTGACTCCTCGTCCATAGCGTTCGACTGCGGGTAGAGGGAGGAGTCCCCGCGTCAAGGGCGTCCCCCACGTTTCCGATAGAGAACGTGGCGTTACTGGTCCGGGTGAAGGCGTACTTCTCCGGTCTCCCCCTTAACAGATGCACCTCAGAGGCGCCCGCATTGTCCACTATTCCCATTAGGCGAATATGTGACGAAGAATCATTTAAAGTCTGCGAAGGGGTGTCCCACATCGACCGTGAATTGCGGAGTTCCGTATCCCGAATCCCCACTCAACTGCGTCATAAGTCCTCAATTTACAAAAAATGGGGGTTAAGGGGGCGGAAAGCCTCGACCTTTAGGGCGGGGATGGATAGCCCCCAATTTAAATACTTCTTTATCAAAATTTCATTAATGGCTAGGAGAGGGAATAAAGCGATCAGAGCTACTGTTTCCATGAAGATCGCCCTATCTGAACCCCTCCTAGCCCTCGTAAACAACTACGTAAAAGCACTCCGTTTCACCCTATTTTGGTTAAAAGAAAACGTTCCAAATCCCAATGAAAAGGAAGTATTAGGGGAAGTTCACGAGGAGTTGTACACGAGGCTAAGGGAGGAATACGATCTTCCATCAAAGGTCGCTGAGGACTGTTATAGGGATGCCCTCTCAATATACAAGGGATGGTTTAATAATCCTAAGAAGGGTAGGTTTCCAAGAGTATATAAGCCAACAG
>Ga0208006_100659_pt1 | contig 11653 bp, 7 predicted proteins | sample ECH_Bnyco_MetaG_FD_187131 | JGI IMG/M metagenome (GOLD analysis project Ga0208006, IMG submission 187131) | Hot spring microbial mat communities from Yellowstone National Park, Wyoming, USA - ECH_B nyco_MetaG (SPAdes) (version 2) | ecosystem: Environmental > Aquatic > Thermal springs > Hot...
GAATGTATCCTAAAATGAGGAATTGAAAGTCACTTACTTTTGTGTACAACACGCGTGTTTTGTTAACACGTATCCTAAAATGAGGAATTGAAAGTAAAGGAACTCGAATATACGGACTGAGGCGTGGTTCGTATCCTAAAATGAGGAATTGAAAGGGACTCATCTTCCCTTCATCAGGTTTGTTTTTCCCTTCCTGTATCCTAAAATGAGGAATTGAAAGGTGTCCTAAGCGTTAAGGAGGAGTGGCTGCAGGCGCAGGTATCCTAAAATGAGGAATTGAAAGATTATGAGTAGGATAAAGAAGAATGTTAAGGAAGGGTTGGTATCCTAAAATGAGGAATTGAAAGTAAATAAGAAATCGAGTGTTGATAGTGCTCTGGCGTTCTAGTATCCTAAAATGAGGAATTGAAAGACTACGTGGATATGAAGGCGTTAGAGTGATTCTTAGCAAGTATCCTAAAATGAAGAATTGAAAGTCTAATGCTTTTTCGTTTAACTTGTCTTCTACATCTCTAGTATCCTAAAATGAGGAATTGAAAGTTCATCACATCTATCTGCACCTTGTTCCTTTTCATCCTTTGTATCCTAAAATGAGGAATTGAAAGTTGAGTGGACATTCACTAACGACGGCTCACAGAGGGTATCCTAAAATGAGGAATTGAAAGGTATATTCGCCTGACTGCCCGCCACTCCACGCGCCGGTAAGTATCCTAAAATGAGGAATTGAAAGCCCTCTTCTTCTCTAATTTCAAAGGCGAAGCCAAATTGTATCCTAAAATGAGGAATTGAAAGACGCATATAACCTGAATTTGACAAACCTAATACAGCTAGGGTATCCTAAAATGAGGAATTGAAAGATAAAGGTAAAGTGCTTACTAGGAGCGATATTGAATATCGTATCCTAAAATGAGGAATTGAAAGATAAATTGTAGCTCTTCACTCATTTTCACTCACCTGCGTATCCTAAAATGAGGAATTGAAAGTATACCTCACCACCGCGCCGCGCCTCAAACCCTCCTCCAGTATCCTAAAATGAGGAATTGAAAGTTTGTTAGCGCCCCGCTTCTACGCATCTTCATGATCTGGGTATCCTAAAATGAGGAATTGAAAGTCTGGTATATTTAACCCTAACTGCATTAGAGCGGTTATGTATCCTAAAATGAGGAATTGAAAGCGGGGTAGATCATGGGTCCCGCGCGGTGCTTGTAGGCTGGTATCCTAAAATGAGGAATTGAAAGTCGCCTTCTCCCTTCCCACACCGGGAAGCATCGAAACAGTATCCTAAAATGAGGAATTGAAAGTCATACACGAACCTGGGTACTTTGTCAATGGTGTCGTATCCTAAAATGAGGAATTGAAAGCCCGGGGTAACCCCAACTATGGAATAGTCTGCGGGCCCGGTATCCTAAAATGAGGAATTGAAAGACGAAGACAACGTGGGTCTATATGGGGGTATGCCTGTCGTGTATCCTAAAATGAGGAATTGAAAGATAACTTCCGCATTGGCGAACACACTCTGGTACAGCTGTAGTATCCTAAAATGAGGAATTGAAAGCCACACGGCGCTGGCTACCGCCCGTCCCGCGGCCTCCTGGTATCCTAAAATGAGGAATTGAAAGAGAGGGTTGGATATCTCTTCGGGACCCTAATGGGGATGAGGTATCCTAAAATGAGGAATTGAAAGATTCACTACATGTGGCCACCTCAGCTTTTCGCGTATTCTAAACATTGGTTATGCAGGACCGCCTTCTACGGCTGCTGGGGTTGTTTCATAATCCTTATGAAAGGCGAGTTATAGTAGTTGGACGTGGATGCCGGGGTAATCTTGACCACGTTTATCCCAAACTAGTTTGCGCGTATTCGTGTTGTTTGAGAACAAGCTCGTGCTATTCAAAAGCAAACTCATATACCACGGATCACTTTCTACCAAGTAGAATTTAGGTTTGTTATCACTTGCACATTGGATCTTAGAGCCTCCCCTCTCGGGGAGAATAGAAGGGTGTAGTGGAGAGAGCTCCCAGATGTCACATCACTTTTAGTCACAGAAAACCACACATATAGGTGTGCCATCCATCTGTTTGGGTCACTGGAAGTTTACGCATTCGCTGTTCGTCACGGCTTGGCTTCGTTCACGACCGACCGCTGCATGCCTCCTCACCAGCTTCAGAGGCTTGAACCCGTCATTTTTATTGATGGGGCGGCTGAACCCACTTGGCTTGGTTCGCGGGGTCTGGTCCATCATAGGTAGGGATGCATTCGGCAGGAAACAAGCCTAGCAAGTTGGAGTGTGGGCGCCTGTGGTTCCTTTCTCACAACCTATGATCAGGGCCCTGATATAGATGGTGGCACTGCTTGGGCCTTCTCTTTGACTGACTTCTTTTTTATTCCTCTTACAATGAATATGCGTTTTCCGCGGGTTCGCCTCCCATCACGGGCACTTGAGATGGTTCTATCCAAACGCATAAATGCATGTTGTGTAGTCGATGAGCTATTTTACCCCCTATCTGACCGATATAGTCTATGATGGTCTTAAACTATTTTAATACCGAGCTGTAGTTGCGGCACTTTAGAGGGTTGAACACCGTATATCCTTACATGTGTGTTGCATCACACAATTAGGTTTTAGTCTCCAAATTATAAGGAGACCCTTGTTTTTTCGATGGTGTATGGATAACGGTCCTCCACGTGTGGCTGCAATGCCCAACACTGTCTAATCCAGCTACAATCGTTTTTCGATAACATCTCTTATCTAAGACCCTCCTTCTAATTTTAACGTTATAAAGATAGCATTAAGGTTGCTCTAGAGAGAAATTTAGAAATAACATTTGCCAACTTAAACCTCACGTAGTGTTGCTATATCTTTTGGTAAATTGAAATATAGCGTAGATTATTCAAGAATGTATATTTTTGTACCGACCCAGCTCGCACTGTTTTTACTCTCTAGAACCGTAAAGGCTAGGCAATTGTATTGGCTTAACTATTCTTATTCCCAATTTTAGTATCTCTTCGGCGTTAACCTTATCCTTTAACTTAACCTTTACAAACCTCTTATGTAGGTTCACTTCCTTGGATATCTTGATCAGTGTTAACACCTTTGATAAATCGTATATCACTCCCTCAAACTCTTCCAACCCTTCCTTGACCACAAACTCCCTAGGTTCGTGGGGAATGTAAATTCTTTTACCGTAAACGTTATAGATTCTGAAATTTTTCTCGCCTTTAAGTAAGTTTATCAAAGACGAGAATAACTCTCTCTCATCATTACAGTAGTACCATTTCAGCACGTTTCCATCATAAACCTTTAAACAAGGACTACCTTCTCCTTTAGAATCAGTTATATAAATCATTTTCACGCTCACAGAGCTATGGGATCTACTATTACTATATTATTATTTTTTTCTAGTACGATCCTTTTCGTTTCTTTGATCAACGAACCTACGGGTAAAAGAACTAAGATTGAGTGTAATACAGCATCCATATCTCCACCTATAATTTGTGCTCTCTCTAATTTTTCTGAGAGATACTCGCCTTCCGTATACGCTCTACCGGTGACGTACTTATACTCTCTATTCGGTAACGTTAGGTCAATATCCTTGACCTCCTGCACAGTGAACCTACCGTATCCCAAGTTCCTGTCTTTTCCTATTCCCAGTTTTTCGAGTAGTTTTAACGCTTTTTCAAGCCTGTTATTCCAGCCAGTTGCCAGAAATCCTACAGGGGTATTGGGGATAAAAGATGAGGTTGAGTAGATATCGGCGGAGTTATTTACTCTGTCCATTCTGTTCTTGTACTGCACTACACTTTCCCCGTAAGATTGGAGAAAGTTTGAGTCTAATTTAACTTTTTCACCGTCACCTACTAGGTAGCCTACGTCATTTTCGCACTCTAGCGTGTAGGGAGGAGATACTTTTTTGAAAATGTCGGCATCAATGTACTCTATTTTCTTTAACATCTTTTCTTTATCCCTATCTGTACATTTGACTATTCTGTATGGAATTTTCAAATACAGTTTTCCATTAACTACGGGAAATGTCGAAGAAAATTTAACCTCTCCATTTTTTATTTCGTCGAATGGTTCTTCGAGAAGGGTTAGAGCCTTAATTAATGCTCGGTACAAAGTTATTGCATCGATATGGTTTTCTCTTTCTCCTATACTATAGGGGGAAGTGAACTTTAACGTGATGAGCCTCACGTTAATTAAAATTTCTAAGTATCTTATATTCCTTTCCCATCGCTATAGATCCTGTCCGGATAAGACTTAAGTGGTGGGCACCACGGAGCTGAATTGGTGAACCACCGTGGAGCCCACCACGGATGTCTTTGCATTCTTTAGGAATTTAAATGTTTTCGTGAGGGACAAGAAGAGGTTCTCGCGAGCTCAAGGTGATGGCTGTGCTCCTAAACGCCTTTGGGTTAAGCCTTAGGAAGACCTCAAGCTTCTTTGGTCTACTCTCAGAGTCAGTCTCGAAGTCGTGTGTTGAGGGGTGGACGAGAAAGGTTGAGGAGAAGCTGAGCTTCGACCCAAAGCCACGTGAGTATTCATCGCTGTTGACGGGTGTGTGGTGAAGTGTGGGGGCCAACCGCTGTAGGTGTGGGTTGGTGTCGACGCTGTAACGAGGCAACCCATCTGGTTGGGTGTTTCACTCACAAGCACCACGGCGAACGCGCTCAGATTTCCGCGCAGGCTGAGGGGGAGGTGCCTATACTGGTGGTGACCCTGTGATCCTAACGGATCGGGGACCATGGTACCGTGATGCTGTGAGCAGAGCTGGTTTTAGAAACCACGTTCACCAAACTTTTGGGTTGCGTAGCTCCGTTGAAAGATTCTTCGGGTACCTCAAGGAGGGGACGAGGGCTTTCTATAACAACATCAACCCTAGGAAAACAATCTTCACACCTCTTCTCGACTTCCTAGAACTATTCGTGCACTGGTACATTGAGTGGAGGTGACACGAATGAGTCTTATCCGGACACCATCATTCGAGTTCTAATAAAGTATATATAGAACCTTTGATAACAGTATTTTATGTCAAGAAGGTACCCACCGCAATACCAAGATGTTAATATTTCCATTAAGAACATGAAGGCTATGGAAGTGGTTAAGGAAGTACTTGGGGAAAAATTTAGAGACTTTAGAAGTCAAATAACATCGGAATCTTCATATAGGAAGATCCACGAAATCCTTATTACGATTCTAGATACAGCTGAGGGATTAAAACCCGAGGAAGCTCTCAATTTCTTAAATGAGCAGTTACCTAGAGCCTACGTTATAATAGAATATCAAAACGTTAGAGGTCAAATTAATAAGGACCTCAGAAGGATTTTGACTAATATGATAGATGATTTATCTTTATCAAATGCGAATGATATAAGGAAGTTGATAAGAAATGCGAGATTGTTATTAGATAGTTTAGCCGTTATCGCAAAGAGTTCTAGGTAAGGAGGTGGGGGTATGTCAAGTAATGTCACCCTGAAATTGTTGAAGATAATAAAGTTTAAAGTGAACTTAACGACGGTAACCGGTCTTCTAATATCGGCTGGGAGGGCATTAGGGAGAATAGGAGGCGCTGATGTAGAGCCGATGAGTATAGAAAGAGAATATCAGTGTATTGATGATAAAGGTCAGTTAAAGCTGATAAGAGTGAGAGTTCCGTATATCCCCGGTTCTTCATTGAAAGGTAGGATGAGGTCATTATTAGAAGTTGCATTGGGCTTGCCTTTATATTCGTCGGACGGTAAAATATGGAGTCACACCCCAGCAAGAACTGTACAAGTGAATACCAACGGAGATAAGATAACTGATGCGGAATTCGTTGAGGTGCTTATTGATACTGAACTGGATCGTATGTTCGGTTACGGAGCTTTTCCGATGAATGAGGTTTATGAAACACTGAAGAAAAATAATTCCGTTGATTTGATGAACAACTTACTCCCAGTGTTGACTCCGACGTTAATACAGGTTGACGATTTCTTTCCAGATAATAACTTGGTGTGTAACATCTATAGAGAGAATGAGTTGGTAACTTTCGACGACTTTATAGAGGATAAAAATGAGAACAGACTGGATAGGGTTACATCAGCAGCCGATCCTAGAACAGTAAGTAGGGTTAAGCCCGGCGTTACCTTCACTGGTTCAATTTCATTTCTAGTGTATGACAAGAATTTTCCAAAGTTCAAAGATTATTTGAATCTATTGACAAAAGGTATGAGGTTGCTTGAAATGACGTATTTAGGTGCTGCGGGGTCAAGAGGTTACGGTAGGATTAAGTTTTCTGATATTTCCGTTTCGATATATGATGCTCAAAGCGGTACTGACTCGGTGGTGGGGTCCTACAATTCTTTAGATGATTTGATTAATAACGTTCAAACCTTAGTAAATTTTGTTCAGACCGTTCAGGCTACCAAGTCTTAGAGCGGGGGCAACCTTGATTAAAGAGTCTTTCGAAATCGAGACAGAGCCTATAACCCCCGTATTTATATGGAATGGTGAAATTTTATACTCCAAGGCGGATTATAATCTCGTAAATGATAAAGTTGTTATAGTCGATCCCGTTAAAGCGTTGGGAAAAATAAGGGAGTTGAAAGACGCTTTCAAAGAGGAATTTGCCAGAGCAGTTCAGGGATATAAACTAATCTTTCCCTCAACTACTTTGCCTGGGAATATACTGATGACAAATGATTACTTAATACCCGCCTCTTCACTAAAAGGTTTGATTAGAACGGCAATTGTAAATAGGTTGGCTAAGGCCGATCCGAAGGTGTATAACCAGATCGATGCTAACTTGAATATGTTAATGACCCTTTCACGCCACGATGCTATGAGAAGGGTGAGGGATGTAGCCCGGCCGGTTGAAGAATTGCTCCAACAAAATGTTGTTTTCGGTAAAAGTAAATATAATTACCATGCCTTAAATAGGCTAATTATAAGTGATCCTCGAATAACTGATCCTGAACTATCCCTCAAAAAGGTTTTAATTATTGAGACTGTAGGAACTTTCAGAAACGAGGTTTTCGTCATAGCTTTGGAAAAAGGTAAGCTTACTTACGATATAAAAATCTTACAACCCGTAAATTACGGGCCCTACTCATACTTAAAGATCTTAGACGATAAAATTACAAAGAACGAGATTATTGCGTCTCTTAAAGAATATGGTCAGCTTGTTGTGGAACGAGAGAAAAAGAAGGTAAGTAAGACTGATAAGGACTTCAAGAAATATATGGATTTTCTGGGTACATTAAAGGTTGAGGGTGATTGTATACCTTTAAAAATCGGAATGCTTACAGGGCATATAGCCAAGACTATTTCTTTGCCTTCAAATACTGAACAGGATAGGGAACAGGTTATGACTAAGTTAACTGGTCATTTATGGGATAATAGGACGGTGAAACTAACTGATGCAATGGGTGTTGGTTGGATTAAGCTGTGTATTAGGTGATGGACTTTGGTTGAAGAGATAATGTTGGTTTCTTTTTTACATGACGTAGGGAAAATCATACAAAGGGCGGGGCTTAAATACCCGAGGCGTGAACTTGGTGGAGATTTCTACGAGCATGACGAATTAAGTTACGGTTTTATAAGCGAGTATTTAGGCGAAGAATACGCAGAGTTATTTAAGGAGGGAAGGTGGAAATTTGCCGATTATGCTTCCGCTTCAGAAAGGATCGAGGCTCCGACTACTGGTGCTCCTTCTTCAACTCCCTTGCTTGATCCTGCTTACGATATTGCTTCTGGGGACGAATTGCCACTGAATAAGGATGTCTGGTATCCGGTTAATTATATAGACTTTAACGCTGACCCCGAAGCGTATAGGACAGTTAAGCGGGGTGAAGCTTTAATAAATTATCGCGGAATCTATGATGTTCTGACAAGGTTGGCTAAGGATGCAAGGGCTATCAAGGATTCCGGGTCTCTTCTAGAAACTTACGATTTTATTTATAAAACCGTGGCCTTGTTGGTTCCCGCAGCGGTTTACCAAGCAGTACCGAATACCTCACTTTACGGGCACAGTAGATTGGCGGCACCTCTTTCAGTTTGTAAGAGAGTGAGGTTGTTAGTCATTGATGTCAAAGGGATACAGAGATTTATTACCAATGTAAAGGGAGAGAAAGAAAGCTCAAAGAGATTGAGAGGAAGGAGTTTTTTCTTGCAAATGCTACAAAGGGCGTTGGTCGATAAAATAGCCGATATGTTGGGTCTGTCGTCTTTGAACAATATTTCCTTTGAACCTGGAAAGGTAATCTTCGTAGTGTGTAATGATGTGAAGCAACAGGTTGACGAGTTGTTGCTCAAATTGGAGGAATGGAGTAATTATGAGTTGCAATTTGCGTCTGCGTTAAGTGATGAGATAGAAGTAAGTGAGATAAAGATATTTAGTGAGAGAGGAGAGGATCGAAATTTCAAGAAGGCATTAGATGATGCGTTTGGGAGATTGAAGATTGTGGGAAAGCCCTCGATTACTCAGGATATCGGTGTTGATGTCTTTGCTGACGTTTATCCTGAGAATAGTATGGTTGAGGCAAAAAGTGTTAACGGTATTGACACTTTGACTTCAGGAGAAGTTCCGGAAGGAGATATTAGCGAGATTAACTTGATTTCTCTGATTGTCGGACACTCCATTAGAGATCTGAAATATGTGGTTGAGATTATTTATAAGGACGGCGTTGAGGTAAAAAACGAATACCAAGGAAACAACCGATTTGGTCGAATATATATAAAGCCGTTAAATATAGGTTTCATCCTGATTCATGGCGATGAAAATTTAGCCAGATTGAGGACAATAGTTCAAGAGGAAAAACGGTTTGCGAAGCGCATGAAGGTCTTCACCGTAAACAAGACTAGAGATTTTATTTATCCCGAGGTCCTTCAGGATTTTGATATAATTAGCTTCGGTTACATTAGCTTAAGTACACACCACCCCGTAGATGAGTACGAGCGATTTGTGAGTCTTGATGATTTGGCTGATTACATAGGTTTGGGTATAACGGACGGTGATAAGATAGGTGAAATAGTGAGAAGGCTCTCAGCTTATCCGGGTAGGTTTATGACCTTTTCATCGCTTTTAGAGTTTGCTTTTGCCCATATAGTTACCGCTAAAGTGGCTGAAGAGGGCGAAAACGTTGGAGAAAGCGAAAACAAAGTTTCTAAAGATGGTAAAAAGCCCGTAGTAGTGCTTTACTCTGGGGGAGATGATTTGGCAGTATACGGGAGATGGGATGAGGTTCTAGTTCTTCTTGAAAAATTATCAGTATTGGTTCAGGGAATTTTGCCGTCTGTAACAGTATCGGGAGGATTATTTATCTTTAAGAAGAAATATCCCATAGGAATCGCCTACTCGAAGGCTAAAGAATTCGAAGGAGTTGCTAAAAGAGAGAGGGTAAAAGGCTTCGGAAGGGTGGCAAGCAACATATTTGAGGGATACATAGAGGATGGAAGTGTAAGTAATATATTCGAAAATTGTGTAAAGGATCAAATTAATGAGGAAGGAATGAAATCTTTTAGTTGGGAAGACGCGGAGAAGTTCTTAGAATATGCTAAGGGTTTAATTCAAAGTGGTGTGCCAAGCGCATATCTTTACAAATTGTATAGTATAGGAGAAATGATAGAAGAGTGTGAGGTTCCAAGAGCCCTAGTAACGTATGCCTATCTTAATGCAAGAAATAAGGACACCTTCAAGAAGGTTAGGGAGATTACGGAGAATTATTTAGCCGACTATCCACAGGAAGATGAAAAGAAAGCGATCACTGGGTTGCTTAAATTCCGAACAGTTGTTAATATGTATTCCCTATTGAGTAGAAGTTAACTTTTTGTAGGTCATAATCTTTGCTTGGAGAAACTGATAGTCTTTGGATAAGCCCTTACCCGTGATATCTACACCCTATGTATTGGTGCACAAATAGTTGTAGGAAGTCTGCTAGCGGTGGAGAATGTTTTCTTGGGGTTTGTGTTGTCTTAGAACACCATTGCTCTATGCTTGAGGCTACCCTGAAGCGTTCAGCAGAACCACAGTGCCCGAAGGTTTGTGGACTTGGCCTCGGAAGCAGGCTCTAGGGAGCACGGCATCACGCCACCAAGCACCCCTATCCGTGAGCATTACGGGATCACCCAAACACCTCTCCTGAGCCTTCTAAGAAATCCAAGGGCGCTCTACGTGGTTCTGCTGGTTAGTAGATTGCCGGACTAAGCAGATGGGTGTGTCATGTGGTCATCGAGCACCATCCCCACGTAGATTAGTCTGCCATTAAACTCCATTATGTATCCTTATCAACCCCAATGACTGGGCGCTCACCTGAGCGAATTTGCTTGAAAGTTGGATTTCTCCTTCGAGAGTACCCACACCCAATCCCCCCGACTAATACGCTCTACTTCGTGGGGGCCTCTGATTAGAGATGTCCTGAACGGTTCTAGGATTTTTTCTGAGGCCTAACCAAGGTATCGAATAGAATAGCCACTACCTCGGATCCGTAGAACCTCCCATTATTCCTCTTAAAGATATTTAAATTCCTGCAGAATGTGAATATGTCTCTGCATGGTGGGCTCCACAGATTATCGCCAAGTCTGTGGCGCGTAGTCCATCGCGTTTAGGCCTTATCCAGACACCGTCCCATCTACTTAGGAGTTTTACTGTCTCCAGTTCACTCTTCTCCATATACTTGGTGAGCTTGTCTTCTTGCTTTGTGAGACTTGTTTTCTTAGCTTTAACTGCTTGGGGGTTTCATGTTGGTTGTGGCTAAATGGTGCAGATAGTCCGTCCCGTTGAACTGGGCTAAAGACGGCAAGTTTATTGGTCGCTTCTTTCCAACTTTAAGGGAAGTTGTGTGTGCTTCGCCAACCTGTGCTTTCCTTATGACCTCTTGTGATGCGTGTCGGTCTCCTAGTTGGCTCTAAGGCTTTCTTCCCGGCGTCTACGTCGTTGTAGGGTAGCTCCACTCTGTGCACTTCGATTTCAGGAACTCTATAGGCTACGCCAACCCTTACCATCTCCAATCTCTCGAGTGTATTGGGTCTTGTGATAAACAATTACTCTTGGATCATGGGTCCCTTGACCCTTGTCTCTATTAATGTACTCCGTGCACCCTGTGATCTGAGGCCGGTTCTTTGCGACCAGAGTTATGATCGAATACCTATACGTCAAGTTCGTCTCCACTCGGTTATGAGCACTTTCGGCGTCGCGCATAGTACAAATGTGTGTTGATGGAGGTGTTAAACATTTTTGGAGTAAAGGTTCAAATACTTGAAGTGTTATTCCAATATTTTGAGGTAGCATGGTTCTTGGCTCAGGTGACACGCCGCGCTATGACGTTGCGCTGAAGAACAAGAATAGGAGAAAAATTATTAGCGTTTTGGCGCAGCTTGGAGGTGAGGCTAGCTTCGCCCAGATCGAGCACGCCTCGAACATCCAAGGGAACACTCTTGTCCACAACTTAGCCGTTCTTCAAAGATACAACATCATAAATAAACCCGTTAAGGGGAAATACAGTTTACGATACAAGACGCCAATATGCTATATGTTCGGACCCCCAAACACTTATCATGTCGTTTACCTGGGACTACTTGGAAGAAAAGAAGGGAGGGATATACCTGAAACCGAGGTTGCCTTGAAACTGCTTGAGAAGGAGGGGATAATGCCGAAACTAGTGTATGTGGCAACCACTC
>Ga0208006_100668_pt1 | contig 11541 bp, 10 predicted proteins | sample ECH_Bnyco_MetaG_FD_187131 | JGI IMG/M metagenome (GOLD analysis project Ga0208006, IMG submission 187131) | Hot spring microbial mat communities from Yellowstone National Park, Wyoming, USA - ECH_B nyco_MetaG (SPAdes) (version 2) | ecosystem: Environmental > Aquatic > Thermal springs > Hot...
CGAGGCCCACCGAGCTACACAGTGACTGGATCACACGCGTAATCTCGAGCTGGTGCTTTCTCGCACGGTTTCTTTCCCTGTTCGAGTACTTTGAAAGAACCCTTTTTGCTTTTTTCGAGCGTGAAGCTTTCCTCTGCACACTTCTCCTCTTCTCGTAAGGATGAGATGTGCACCGATGCCAGCTTCTTAGTGTCTATCCTCACCCACCCTGTTTCAGGTGAGTAGCCATCTAAGGAAAGCAAATTGAAGTCCCACGCCACAGCGGGTTTTCCGCCTTGGTTCTCATCCTCGTAGTGTATGGGTAGGTGCACCTTTTCAAGCGTGATTACGCGTTCACCCAGACGAGGACACCTCCTGAGGTAGAGGAAAGTACCTTTTTGAGAGGTCGAGGTACACGTACTCAGCGGGCTTAACGGTTAATCTCAGCTTTTCACCCTCAAGTTTGACGAGCGTTTGTTTGGCTCTTACAAAAAGCCTTTTCGCGGTGGGCCTCCTCCTCTTTCTTTCTCCTTTAACATAGTTTTTTCTCCAGGATTTTAGTATTGAGTACGCAGTCTTTATTGCCGAGTCAACCCAGTGCGCGGCGTAAGGCCAACCTTGGAGGAGGCTGTCTCTGAGCTTCTTCTTGTACTCCTTGCTTTTCACGTCCACCTTGTACTTTGGTAGGAGCCTCCACTGCTTCTTCCCTTTTACTTTCTCCTTCTCCCACTCTATGTTATTCCAAAGCTCTTCGAGCACGCGGTTCACAGCGTCCCTGTACGCTAGAAGCAGTGGTAAGAGCTCCTCTCCGCGCTCATGCTTTAGCGAATAGCTTCTCAGCACACTGAACACCCTGTGACCCTTTATGAGCGCACACCCGCTCACACACAGATATATTTCATAAACCGATATAAACCCTTATAATCTGAAACTGCTGACAACGGCAACTTATACCGCAAGCATTCCTTACAACGGAACGCCATTCTACGGTGCGTATACGCAATTGGAGTTTCAGCCGTGTTGCAACCTATACCCGATTACTCAGTACAGGGTTAACGCTGAACTTCAACAAATGCAGATAGTAACCATTACAGGTCAAAGGATATCTCTACCCGCAAGCTATATGCTACCGTTCACGCTCGACGCACCACCGAGCTGGAGCTTCACGTACTATAATTCTCAACAAGCGGGATACCAGCAAATTTCAAGTTTTTAAGGTTCGGGCTTTACGATTCGCTCGTTTTTCAAAGCTCTTAGCGATTAATAGCGGTGTGCTCTTTAAGTTGCGCTCAATTTTCGCACGCTCTTTTGGCATCACAACTCGCTTAGCCTTTGGTAGAGCGCGTCGTCAAGCTTGTAGTCCACAACTTCTGCGTTTTGCTCCACCTGTTCGGGTTTGGACGCGCCCACGATCACAGAAGTGACCACTGGATTTTTGAGTATCCATGAGAGAGCGAGTTTCGAAAGCGGAACTCCCACTTCCTGCGCGATCGCCTTTAGTTTGTTAAGCGCCACAAAATTTGCGCTTTTGAGCCTTTCGGCGTAGCGCGGATTTGTGGCGGCTCTGCTACCTAGTGGCGGAGGCGCGTTTTCGGAGTACTTACCAGTGAGAAAGCCTCCCATTAATGGACTGTAAGTGAAAACTCCAAGCTTTTTTTCTTGGCAATACGGAAAGAGCTCCCTTTCTGCGTCCCTTTGAAGCAGGTTGTAAGGAGGTTGAACTGCGACGATTTGCTCAAGCGAGAGGTTTTCGCACACTTGTTGCGCGCGCTTTAGCTGTTCAAGCGTGAAGTTTGAGCACGCAACGTAAAGCACCTTTCCTTGCTTTATCAAGTAGTCGAGCGTTTTCAGCGTTTCTTCAAGTGGTGTTTCTTCGTCAAACCTGTGCATATAGTAAATGTCCACGTACTTTGTGTTGAGCCTCTTTAGGCTTTGTTCGATTTGCCACACGATGTGTTTTCTTGAAAGTCCTGTGGCGTTTGGAACAATTCCTGCTGGCATGCCCACTTTTGTGCAGACCACGAATTCATCACGATTGCCGTTTATCGCGCTACCAATGATTTCTTCGGATTTTCCACCCGTGTAAACGTTTGCGGTGTCTATCGTGTTTACTCCCAAATCGAACGCTTTTTTAATAATAGAAATTGAGGTTTCTCGATCCACTTGACCACCAAAGTTGTTCGTGCCTAGTGTTAGCCTCGACACCTTTAAACCAGTTAACCCAACTCTTTTGTACTGCACAAACTCATTTGTTTTTAGCGAGTTAAATTTTTTAGTCTCAAATACCACTTGCGCATTTCTCAAGCAAGTTGAAACAAATAGTTGTTTTGGGTGGGGGAGTCGCAGGGCTTTTTACCGCTTACTATCTAGCCAAAGAAGGCGCCTCGGTAATGCTCGTAGAAAAGGAAGAACTTGGTGCAGGCTCTGTGCACGCAGCGGGTTTGATCGAACCGCAAACGGTTTACCAGATAAACACCATTAGCTACTTACGCGATGCACTTCAGTTCGCAAAAAGAGGAGTTCTTACGATAAAAAGCGTTGATGGTAACTGGGCGCTTTGTTACTTAAGGGCTTTGGCTTCTCCGAAAAGCGAAGACCCAAGCCTCTTTGAAATGCTACGCTCAATGTCTCAGTTTTCTTTGTGTGAATATAGAAGGCTCGCTCAGGAAGACCGTGAGTGGAGCTACCAAGAAAAGGGGTTGCTAGAACTTTACGAAGAAAAAAACAGCTTTGAAGAGGCGTTGAGCGAACACAAAAAGCGCGGAACGCAATACGAAGTTGTTGAAAAAGAAGGTTACGCAGGAGGGATATTTTTTAAAGAAGTTGGCTCGGTTTGCACCGAGCTTTTTGTTCAAAGAATGGCCAAAGAGCTTTCAAACGTCGAAATACTTAAGGCAAAGGCTGAGCGCGTTGAGCTAGACGGTTCTATCCAAGTTTCTGGTAGGACGCTCAAACCTGAAGTGGTTGTCGCCGCAATGGGCGTTGAGTGTAGAAAGCTTGGTGTTCCAGTAACCGCGGTAAAAGGCGTGGGACACAGGGTTTCTTCGCCCAAAAAACTTGACACGCCAGTTATAGTGTACGAGCGCTCTCTTGCGCTCGTTAGTTTTGATGATTGGACAAAAATCACCTCGGGTCTTGGGTTTGATTTTTCACCAACAAGCGAAGATTCGCAACTAGATTACGCAAAAGGGTTTCTAGGCGAGCTCAAGCTCATAGACTCAAAGGTGGGCTTTAGACCTTGCTCACCAGACGGTTTACCCATAATAGGAAGAAAGCAAAACGTCGTGGTGGTCACGGGAGGCTTTAGGCTCGGTTGGAGCCTTGCGCCCGCAATGGGTAGATACGCCGCAGATTTGGCGCTTGGAAGGGTGAAAGAGTATCCTTACATTTCAAGGTATGTGAAGGGAACGCACTCCGCTTACTTAAAATAGAAAGCTTTTTTATGACTTACGCGATTTGTTTGTGTAACCGTTTTAAGGTAGCGCTTATGATTTCCATTCGCTTTAACCTCGAACAGGTAGGCGGCGAAGCTCCATCTGGCTTTACTGGTTTTGTTACACGCGCATCGTTCCTACAATTGGTCAAAGAGGCTGATCCTGCGCTATCCACCCTTTTACACGGTGGGTACGACGCGACAAAAAGGATGAGGTCGTTTTACTCGCTAAAACCGCTAGAGTACAGCGCGTCAAAGCAAAAAGCCTGGTTTGAAGTGAACTTCAAGTTGAGTGAAGTCGCAAGAAGCACGCTTGAAAGCTTGTTGAAGGCTACAAAAAAACAGCTTATGATTGGTAGCGCGGAATTTTTGATTGAATCGCTGAGCGTAAAGGAGCTAGAACCACGCACGCTTTCGCAAACGCTCGAACAAGAGCTTGAAAGCGCGGACTCTTTAGACTTAAGGTTCAAAACGCCCACTTACTTTTCCACCAAATCGAATTTTAAGGTGATTTTACCCAATTTGCTACTCATGTTTATGAACGCAGAAAACGATATGTATATCGCGCGCTACGCATCAATTCCGCGAAAACACGTTTTCAATCTAAGAAGAAAGCTCGGTTTTACTGGTGTGCAAGTGAAATCCGAAATTGTGAGAGACGGTAAAAAGCTTTATCCGGGTTTTACTGGTTGGGTAAAAGTTCGCTGGAAGGAGCTTGAGCAAAACGAAAGAAGCACGCTTTGTCTGCTACTAGCTTGGGGGGTGCTGTTCAACGTTGGCAGTGGAAGAACCGCGGGTTTCGGAGTGCTACAAGTAGAGCCTTGTAAAAAAGCGATTTATAAGTGACCTTTGAAACTTTTGTGACATGGAGCAAATAACAGTTTGTTTAACTGTAGATGTAGACTCGGTTGCAAGCTGGCTTGCGATGTATCACGGAAGCACATCGGTTGGCGACATTTCAAGAGGGATCTTTTCGGTAAGGGTTGGACTGCCAAGGATCTTAAGGCTTTTTGAAGAACAGGGTGTAAAAGCAACATGGTTCTTTCCAGGTCACACCGCAGAAAGTTTTCCTGAAGAAGTGAAAAGGGTTTTGGAAAACGGACACGAAGTTTGCCCACACGGCTATTCGCACGAAAATCCAGCGATGCTAGACGAGAAAAAGGAGCGAAAGGTTGTGGAGAGAGCGACACGCGTAATACAGAAAATTTCTGGGAAAAAGCCGATGGGTTACAGAACGCCTTGGTGGGAGCACAGCAAAAACACGATAAAAATCTTACTTGAAGTTGGCTACGTGTACGATAGCTCGCTTATGGAAGAAGAGTTTCACCCCTACTTTTTAAGGATTGGTGATGAATGGGCCGAAGTGGACTACTCAAAAGACCCAGATGAGTGGATGAAGCCCTTTGTTTTTGGAAAACCAAGCAAACTTCTTGAAATTCCGCCGAGCTGGTATCTTGAAGACCTAACACCACAACTTTTCGCAAGACACTTACTACCAGGCTATGGCTGGGTTAGCGCCGACGTGGTTTACACGCTGTGGAAAGAGCATTTTGATTACCTCGTAGAAAAAGAAGGAAGTGGAGTTTTGACGATCACGATTCATCCAGAGGCAAGCGGTAGACCCCAGGGCTTAAAAAGGCTCGAAGAGTTCTTGAATTACGTCAAGCGTAACACGAGCGCCAAGTTTTCGACACTTAAGGAAGTTGCGCTTGAGTTTAACAAAAATGCCAAATTTCCTGATTAAAAAGCACCTGGATAATCTACGAACCACGGAAGCTTCGCTTAAGCTGTTACAAGCGTCACGGTTTAACACATAGTCTTAAATTAGGAGCTTTTGTGTCACAAAACTCTCAATTGGCCAAAGTGTTTTGCGAGTATTGGGTTGAGTATCGTGTACTCCTCGTTCTTCTTTTCTACGAAGCCACGTTTTATGAGATTTGTAAGATACCTATTGAGCTCTGAGTCGTTGAGTGTTCTTTCTAGCCTTTGTTCAAGATACCTCTTTATCTGGCTCCACCTGTTCATTCCTCTACCAAGCGCTTCAAGAAGCAGAGGATAGTTCTTCGAGAACTTCGTGACTTCGTCCAGCTCAAGCTTTGCCGCAAGCTCGAAAACTTCACGCGCGACGTCTTCTGATACCACCCTTTTTTCAATGCACCTCAGCCCGAACTCGTTGAGCCAGCCTGCTATTCCGTCAAGATACTCGACCGCTTTCTCCAAAACCTCTTCTTTATACGCCAACCCCACTTCTTCAAAACCATTGCTCAAAAAGCTTACAGAGTGCTTGCGGTTAAAGCCTTCTAGCCTAAGTTCAGGAATGTGCCGCCCGAATAGCGGCGAGTTTGGATCTTCAAGCTTTAAGAAATCTTCGAGTAGCCCCACTTCCGAGCCTGTTATCACAAACCTTATGTTTTCGCAGTAGTCGTAGCAGTGCGCGAGGATGTCGAGCACTACTTGGCCCACACTACCACGTAGCCTCTGCGCTTCGTCAAGCGCAATAACAGTTTGGTTACCAAGTGAGTCAATTCTATCGAAAACTTCTCCTAGGTTTGCTCTTGTCTCCTTCCCCCAGCTTAGCGACACGCCCGAACCAAACACGCTCACCCCCCTAATACCTCGAAGAACACTTCTTAATTCAGTCCATCGGTTGAGTTTTGTGAGCACACTCGAAAAGGTGTCGTAGATTTCCCTGAATGAGTTGCCAGAGGTTCTCACATCAACCAGCGCGAAGTTTTTCTTTACAAATTCGTGAAGGTAAACGTTGATGAGCGATGTTTTGCCCACCCTTCTAATACCTGTAACAAGGATGATTTTGTTTGTGTTAATTAATTTGTCAAGCGTGTCAAGCTCCTTTTCCCTGTCGAACAGGTCTTTTCTACTGGTTTTCGGCTCAGGGGAAAACAGCATTACTACCACCCAGGTAGTGAACTACCACCCCGGTAGTTAAACGCTACGGTATAAAAACCGCAAGCTTCAAGAATTCATCGCGCTCCTTCTTGTTAAGCCAGCTCGATCACTATTTTTTCTGCGGAAATGTCCTCAAGAATTGCGTTGTCCCCACCTATCAGATACCTTTTTCCGCTCGCCAAGTCTTGTAGCTCGAAGTTTATCACATCGCTTGTGACCCTTACGTTAAAAGGAAAACCGCTCAGCGTGATTTGCGTTTTTTGTTTTAGCGTGTACCCAGAAACCGTGACCTTTGGCTTTAGACCCGCTTCCTGCGCTTTTAGGATTTCCCACACCGCAAACCTTTGAGAATAAAAGCTCATCGGGTAGTCGCTTTCGCGTAAGAGCTTTCTAAACGCGGTTTCCGAAGATTTCCAAGCATCAAAGAAGTAGTGTATAAAGAAGAGCGACATCAGCTTGTCCTTAAACACATAGCCGTAAGCGTTGTTTCCTTCTTCCAAACTCATCATTCTCGGCATTAGAACGCTTTGCTCGGCATCGGGCACGACCAAATAAAACTGTCCGAGCGCGTTGGTCTTGAGCTCAACTATTCCAGCGCTCACAAGCTCGCTCAAAAGATCCTGCTCCAAAGAAGGGTAAAGCAACACATACGTCTTTACGCCTTTTGAGCACGCCACTTTTATCGACTTAACAAGCTTTCTCAAGATGTGTGGTGGTGCCTCTATGTAAAGCTCGTTTTTCGCTTCTTGAATTAACGAAATTGAGTTGTTGACCACGTTGTCCAAGCCTCTTGTGACCCATATCAGGTTTCGCCTTGCAAGCTCATTTGTAGAGCTTTTCACGATCGCCGAAATTATTGAACTCTTCTTTTTTGTGTACTCCCTTTCGAGTCTTTCGAGAATCACCGAAGGCCTTTCGGCTATGTACACCTTTGGTTTGCTTTGTTGCACATACAAAAAACCCTTGCGCTCTAGCGATGAAATCACGTCGTAAAGCTGTGGCTGGTGAATTGAAAGCTCGGCCATTATTTCCTTTGCGGTTGCGCTACCACGAAGAAGCAAGTAAGAAAGAACAGAGGCTTCTTTTCTCGATAACCCAAGTGACATCAAAGCCTCTTGTAGCTCGCCGTCTTGCTCGCTCATCCTGTGAAAAAGAGGTGCGCTCAAGCTTAAAAGCTTTCGCGGATTGAGTAAATCCCACGTTTTGAACGAAAAATCACACCGCTTTTCGTTAAAGTGAGCTGTATCAAGTCACGCCCAATCCTCATGTTTCCAAATTTTACTCTTTCAAACGGTTGAGGTAGCCAAGGGCGAAGTGCTATCTTTTTCTGGGTTTGGTCAATTTCAAGCCCAAGTAGGCCGTGGCACAACGCTTGAAGGGTGGTTGCGGCAGACCAAAGCTGTAAAAAGCAACCTCTCTTAGAGTTTGAGATTTCGGGAAAACACGCTGGTGAAAAGCTCGAAAAACTATCAAGGTTGACCAAAACACCCATCCACCCAAGCTCGTTTAGCGAATAGTTAAAGCAACCAATGGAAAAAAGAGAGGTGGCAACTGGCATCACAGTTTTTTTACGTTTTTCAACCTTTAACCCATGACTCCACATCTTTCGAAGCGCGGTTTTTGCGACCTTGTTTGCTATATCTTTTGGCGCAATCTTTGTAAACAAAGGAAGCACGGAAACCCAAAACCAGTTTGTTATTCTTTCACCTTCTTTCAAAGTGTCCGCGTAAAACTCTTTTTGCGCATCCCAAAAGTGTGAGTTAACAAGGTTTTGGATTTGCTCACTTCTTTTTTCGCACTCCTTTGAAGTTGCGCTATCCCCAAAAAGCGAGTGAATTTTAGAAAGCGCGCGATAAGCGAGCGCGCCAAAGCATGCGACGTCTATTTTTGTTCCGCTAAACCTCTGCTCGTCTTCCATAACCCCCGCGCCTTCTGGAACAAGAGAATCTTTTGAAAAGTACTCGAACATCATTTTGGTTGCGCCTTCTAAGTGCTCTTTTAAGAAGCGTTCATCACCCGTAAACGTGTAGATGTCCCAAAGAGAGCAAACAAGAAGTGGCGTTTCTTCTAAATCACCGTAGTTGTAAATCCTACCGTTTGTCACGATTTCGTGTGGAACCCTCCAAGCGTTTTTGCTTGCAAACCTGTAAAGAAGCTCAAACGATCTCAAAGCTTCTTCGAAAAAACCCGCAAAAAGTAGTCCTGGTATTGAAAACGCTGTGTCTACACCAAAGTACCAAGGATAGTCTGGAAAACCCGCGACAACACCATCTCCGATTCCTTCTTGGCGATGAACGCACCATAGCAGGTTGGTTTTGAGCCATTCAACAAGGTTTCCAAGCTCTTTTGGTTCAAGCTTAAGGTAGCGCCTGTCAAAGAATTTACGCTTAAGTTTGAGCTCTTTTTCAAAGCTCAAACCTCGTAACTCTTTTTCTACAGTTTTTTTGCCAAAAGGTGAAGCGCAAACGTAAACCACGCTTTGTTTTGAAAGAGAAAACTCCACTCGGTTTTGCCTTACCTTCCAAGGAAGCCTTGGCTTTGTTTGAAACACAATCAGCCCCTCGTGTTTTTCTTCTTTGAATGTGGGAAAGCCTTTTTCGAGTGAAAGCTTGAGCTTGTCAGCACTTCTTTTCGAAAACCAAACAGGGGTGTCGTCCACCACAAACACAAGCTTCAAACCTTGCGCTCCTTTTATTCTTAGAGCTAAACAACCCTTTTTCAAACAAACGAGCTCCTCTAGCTCAACTGTTTTACCCGAAAGCTCGAACTTTTTTAAGACGCTTTCCTTTTTTATGGTAAGAGACAAAGCGCGTAGTTTTGTTCCTTCGTACGCCAAGTAGTAGCACTCTAAAAATCTGAGTGGTGGAACCCAAAACCCTCCCATTTTTCGAGGTAGATGAAATCCAACCTTTGCCGCGGAGTTTGGTTTGCAAATCATGTACGATTTCAAACCAGTGTTCACATACGGAAGATTCACGCGAGTTTCAACGAAGCTAGAGTGATCGAAAAACACAAACCACAACACTACTTGAGTGATTAAAGCTTTAGGAATTTTGAGCATTTATGGAAAGGGTTGTTTTCTAATAACTTGTTTTAAGAAGTCTAAAACTTCGATCTTTAGGAATCACGCTGCACCTCGATGAGAGTAGCATTTAAAGCAGTGGTATGACTCGTTGAAAGCTAACGCCTAGAATCAAGCTTACTAAGCGGTGTTGTCGATGTAAGCCTTTGATAACTATCTGACACCTTAACTCGAGTTGAGCGATCCTGATTAAGGGCAAACCGAATAAGGGCGCTTGTAACGATTCTTGGGTTTTTGAAAACTCTTTAAGTCTTCCTGCGATTTGCGATTGCGTCCGTATAAGCGATTCAGGCGTGTCACACTCGATCCACTGGTACATGGCTCTAAAAAAGTCTGAGTTTTGCGAAAACTCCTTTTCATTTACACGTACGACCCAACATAGTTCAAACGCTAACATGTTTTTGAACCCCGAATCAAAGCATCATGACACCATAAAACCCTTATTCACGAAGATAACCAGATCACAAAACGCCCTCTGAGTCTACGAACAAACCTGAGTTTTCCATAGTTCTTGTGAAACACCAAATCGATAGACCAGTATACGCATCGATCGCAACCCACCTAAGGGTTTGCAACCGAACCATGATTCCGTTTATGCAATAAATGATTGCTCCTTACGAATTTAAAACGCTATTACTTGGTAGTAACAATCTGCGGTGTAATAATTCTCCCGCCTCCGACTTGAAGTCGGAGGTGGTTCACATACATCTAACGGATTATCCTATTAGAATAAATACAAGTGAGCTTTATCTTTCTTCGATGTCTTTCGAAAGGTTGATAACGAAACTCGACGATAAGGAAAGATATTGGAGATCAATTGAAGGAAAGACAATAGCAGTGATCGGTTACGGAAATCAAGGAAGATCACAGGCGCTAAATATGAGGGACAATGGTGTTAATGTGATAATAGGCAATCCACCTGACGAGTACAGAAAAACCGCTGAAAAAGAAGGTTTTCGAGTTTACGAAATAGATGAGGCTGTAAAGAATTCTGAGATAGTTTTTATGCTAATACCTGATGAAGTGCAACCTGAAGTCTTTTCGCATAAAATAGCTGATAATCTCAAGCAAGGTTCTGCAATAGTGTTTGCGTCTGGCTATAACTATTTTTATGATTTGATAACAGTGCCAAGCTATGTGGACGTACTACTAGTAGCGCCAAGAATGATAGGCTTTGGTATTAGAGATCTCTTCCTTAAAGGAAAGGGTTTTCCTGTGCTTATAGCAGTGGGTAAAGACTATACCGGTCAAGCAGAAGAAAAGCTTCTTGCTCTGACAGACGCTATTGGCGCTTTAAAACCTGGAGGGGTTGCGGTAAGGTCCAGCTTTAAAGAAGAGACATTGCTCGACTTGTTGACTGAGCACACATGGGCTGGTGCAATTTTGTACATGTTTAGGTTGTACTACGAAGTTGCAACAGAGCTAGGAGCTTCTCCTGAAGCGATCATACTTGAGCTTTATGGCTCAGGAGAATTAGCCGAAATAGCCGAATCAATGAAGCAACAAGGTCTTTTCAAACAACTAAAGAATCACTCCCACACAAGCCAGTATGGTCAATTGAGTAGGGGACGTCTTTTTGCGAACGAAAAAGTAAAGCAACTAATTAAAAAAATGGCTTTAGAAATACTCGATGGCACGTTTGCGAAAGAGTGGACGCTTGAGCAAAAGAGCGGGTTGATACACTATAAAAATCTCTACAAAATGAATCTTGAACATCCAATGGAAAGGGAAGAAGAAAAGCTGTATAGATTGTTAGGGAGAATAAAATGATACACCTAAAACGATGCAAGATAATAGACCTTAACCCATGAGATGTACGATGAAATGCCTAGATGGCGTACACAACCCATTTCAAAATGGAGCAACTTAGCTCTATAATCATCGATATAATCTTATACGAATGAGTGCGTGAATTTGAATTTTTACGGCTAGTTATAGCTCACTTTTATCACATTATTAATATGAAATTACCACACTTTAACGCTTAGTGGCAGAAATCTCAGGCTTTAGCTTACTTCGATTTCGTGCGTTTTAACTCCTCCTATTCTTTTTAGAAGGTCGCACACCATTTCAACCGCGTTTATAACAAGCTTTCTTTCGATGCGAGGTACACCAGCTCCTATCACGAGAACTGAAGTTG
>Ga0208006_100678_pt1 | contig 11361 bp, 6 predicted proteins | sample ECH_Bnyco_MetaG_FD_187131 | JGI IMG/M metagenome (GOLD analysis project Ga0208006, IMG submission 187131) | Hot spring microbial mat communities from Yellowstone National Park, Wyoming, USA - ECH_B nyco_MetaG (SPAdes) (version 2) | ecosystem: Environmental > Aquatic > Thermal springs > Hot...
GTATCTGACATTGTTGAATAGAGTTTAATGGTTCCATACCAAATGTCATTGGTTTGTTTTGTAATGGCAAACTCTTTCACTCGATTGAATTCAAAGGTGACATCCTTGAACACAATCTCATTAGTTTTTATTTCTATGTCGTTAAACCAAAATTCCTTTATAAATCTGGTTAATGGGTGCCTTACTATATCATCTTTGAACTTCAGCAAATCTACATTAAAGGTTTTGGCTAGGGTGTAATACTTGTCTTTCACTACATCCACCAAGAAAACAGAGTGATAATAAGTCTTTATTTTCCTCTTCTTATCTTGTTCTTTTTCATATTTATGTCTCACCTTATTGTAGTTGTAATCCACATTCACATTAATAACATCCTCTATTAATAACGTCCTCTTACTTACTTTTGTTACTACTTGAGTAGGAGTTGTCCTAGGGTCGTCCCACATAGCACAGTACTCTTCCCAATATCTGTCTTTTAGTTTCTCTTTGTCATAACAGTCAAGTGGTTTTGGCATTGGTTTAACTTCATCATAAGTATACCACCTTTTAATTTCTGGATTATGGTCTTTCTCTTTTGTATAATCATCTGTGTAAAGATAAAATGTATGTGTCTCTGCTCCTCTGACATAAGGTTCAATGGCAAGATAAACTGGTTTTTCTTTAAATATGAACCTCCTTTTGTTCCTGACTGCATAGATTACACTGTTCAGTTCGAGTTTGTCATTAACAATGTTGGAAATATAATCTAAGACTCTCTGCATATAACCATCATTTTGGAAGTTCTTGTCTCTGACAGTATCATAATCCACTGCTATTGAAAACTTACTTGTTTCTACTTCATGTTCAGTCTCATATTTATTCAAATTAACTCGGCAAGATGCCCAAGGTGGCTTCCCAAAAGGATTATCATTATCATAAGAAAATGAAATATATAAATCATTATGCATTGCTAAAATGTTGAAAAATTTGTGTAACCTAAACTGCATAAAAAAATATTAACTTTAAAATATATAAACTGTTGTGAAAATTTTATCCTGCTGGTGCTAGACGGTTTTTGAATATTTTATGGAATTCCCTTCTGGGGTCATATATTGAATATAATGGCATTTTTTGAGGTGTGTGTTCCTGCTTTATTTCCTTATTATTTTCTTTGGTTGAAACACTTTGAGCTTCCAGGTTATTTAGGTATGTATAGATTTTATATAAGAAGGTGTTATCATTTTTGAAACCGTTTATAAGTGCATCTATTTCTTCTTTAGCCTTACCAGGCTTGATTTGTTTCATTTCTTCTTCACTTATCATGAGGTTGGCATCTAACAGTCTACTAACAATATATTTGGACAGCAACTCTTTCGACTCTGTTATGTCTTTTTCTTTCTTTTCCATATTCTTGGCTAAGTCTTCATTACCTAGTACTTTTATTATATCTGCCATGGTGTGGTTGTTGCTTTTGACAGTTAGGGCAAAGTATTGTAGTAATGATGTTTTTACTGTGTTTAAATGCTTTTCAATATTTTCACCCTTTAGTTTCTTACTTATTTTGTTGAGCAGACTTTTGTTCTCATCACTGTTCAGTAAGTGAAGGGAGTATATCATTCCTATTTCCTCCATTAATAAACTCTCCAGTAACCTGTCTCTTATGTTTATATTGCTTTCAAACTGTCCACTAATTGGTTGCAATATTAGTTGTATTTTTTCAAGTTCTAATATTCTAGACTTAAGAAAATCTGTAGTAAACCGTTCTTCACCAACAATTTTCTCATATCTTCTTTTCACATTTTGTACTATGGTATTCAGGTGTGGTTCTATGTCTTTTAGTTTTATTTCGAATGTGTACTCCTTATAACCCAATTTTTTGAGTGAATCAAAAGTGAGTTCTTCTATTTTATCAAACATCTCTTCAGTATTTGCTAATGCATCGTTTAAGGCTCTTTTTGGTTCTGCTAAAACTCCCAATGGGTCTACTGGTAAAGCAGTTACAAATACTCTTACTAATTTCATGAGGTTTTTGAGACCAGAAGATATTATCACAGCTGTTACCATTTCTTTAGTTTTCACATCATGTTTGGTATAAAGTAAATTTTGGTTGGAAATAATTTCATGGGTTCTTGGGTTTAAAACAGCTGAACTGTAAACTTCTCCATAGGAAAAAGTTTCATGTCTGGCTTCATACTGTTTTTGATCAGGAGGGATAATAGAAGTTCTTACTGGTTTTGTTGCCTTATCTAAAGCTTTCCATAACTTTTGGTAAGAAATATTCCCTTTTGTTGGTACTCTTAAAAATGCAACATATTCTACACCATAACTTAGAGTTCCATATGAATTTGGTACATCATTGACCTTTACTAAGACTACATTGGCACCTCTGTTGTTCTCCAAAATATTATTGATTACTGCTTCATGGTTTATGTAGAATATCTTATAAGTCTCATTATTAACTGTTACTATATCTACTTTGTCACCACTTCTTACAATTTCTTCATTGAGATTTATTGGTATGACTTTATCACCAAATTTCAGTCCTTTTATTATATTATTTTCATAGACAACAGATCTTGGAGACACAGGTTTAGTCTTTGTTAACTCTCTTGGTTTTAGTTTTTCCATAGTTATACTATATTTAAATGGCTTCTGTTTTGAGAAACAAAAAAATCAAATCTATTTATACAAAGAGAAGTTTAGGAGCTTAGTATATCCCCTAAGTCACTTATAAAATTATTATCGAACTGATATGTTATAAAGAGGCTATATGCTGTCATTGCATCAGCAATTAAAGATATTGAGCCGTTATGGGTTACTAGTAATGACCCTTGATCCAACAAGATTTTCACATTTTCATGACTAGGAGCTTTTAGAACTACTTCTTCTGGTTTCTCAGATGTGTTAACTAACAATAATCCATAGGAGTAAGAAGTTATTCTCAGATCTCTATCTTCTTCGATGTATGTGGAAGGCAGTCCCTCTATTCTAGGAGTTCCACCAAGTATCATGTGAGGTGGATAAGCAGGTACCAGATAGGGTTTTATATTACTTTCAAATGGGAACAGTAGATTTAAGGTTGTTTTGTCACTTAGTTTTTTATTTTGAGTGGTCTTAGGTAAATAAGTCATTCTTTTTCCTTCTTTTTTCATCTTGTCTACAGCTAAGGCAATTTTGGTGAGAAAGTCTGTATTTATTATTTCTTCTTTTATCCTTTCCAATGATTGATCTGGTTGGAGTTCCACTTTTATTTTGTCTTCTCCTAGAAGATATAAAGGAAATTCAATATTATGGCTCTTATAGTTAGGGAATTCATTCATAATATAAAGTTTTGATTGTAAGGCATTATTTTTTTCAACTACTGCCTGTAGTAATTGTTTCCAGTTATTGATTATGGTTCCGTTAATTCTCAACTTATTATTAGAATCCACTGAGATTTCAAATGGAAATTCGAATGATACTTCATCTGGATCAGTAAATATTACACAAAAACTTTCATTATGAGGTGATTTGGCTACTATTCTGTAGGAAGAAAGAATTGTGGAAGCTTGGATTGCTAACTTTTTGTTTTTAGTTAAATTGTATATGACAGGGAAGATTGTCTTATAGAGTTTTTTATTACTCAAATAAACATAGTTAGTAGATGATTGTTTTTGATTAAGCCTTAAAAGAAATCCGAACAGTGAAAAGACAGCTATTTCTGATTTTTTGTTGGTGGCATATGGAATAGGTAAATAAACATTTTCAGGCTTCTTATCTCTACTATAGTTAATTAGTTGATCTAAGAAATTAAGAGTATATTCACGTTCAAGTGGATTCTGTAATTGTAAGCCAAGTCCTATTGTTGCATAATATTTTAACAATTGAGTTAAAGATGTCAGGAATTCTTTATTATCATTATCTGTTAAGAAAGAAACAAAGTATTCCCATCCTTCAGAAGATATTTGATTAATTTTTGTATATACCTCTTTATAGAGATTGTTTTTATTGATAAAGGCTTCTAAAACTTCCAGATCCTCTTTTATAATATTTTTAATTGATTCTGTGGTATCCACCATTAGTTTTCCTTCTCTATTATATACTTTAGTAAAAATTCCTTGATCTAAAAATAATGGGACAAGGTTGGAAGATCCAACTGTTTGAAAGATAATATTTTCTAAAGCTGAAGACTCTGTGAACTTAAATAAGATTGATGGGTTATAGGTAAGAGCATATAAGAGGATTTCGGATTTATCAAAGAACACCATGATATCACCTTGTCTTATTACACCAGTTTCGTCTTTTAGTTCATATATTTTTTCTCCAGCTGATTTAGATCCAAGTGATACTCCTTGACTAAATGAGTTCATAATATCATTAATACGTGATGGAATTTGTTTTGAAGCAAGAAGTTCAGATCTTACAAGAGGTAAGATATTGGTAAAAATCTCAATTCTTTCTTCCACATTTTCTGAATTTACTCCAATTACGAGTAAGAATTCCATTCCTTTTTTCACTGCTGAAGGGTCAATACTATCATTACTTCTATAAGGTTCAAAAGCTAAATGGACAACGAGATAAGTTTCTTTAACAGCATTAAGAGGATCCTTTTTTACAGTTTCAACAAGTTGTTTAATTTTCCTAAGCAGAACAGCCTCAAAATTAGTCTGAGAAATAGAAATATCTTCTCTCTGGTTATTATGATAGAAATAAGCATTGACTGGTCTCATTATGCCTTGTTTGACAAAACCAGAAGTATACCCTAAGATACTAACACTAAAGGGATTAAGGTATATATTGCCTATTTTTTTACCAGTTATTATCAGTTTCTCATCAATATCATAAACTATAGTATATTGTTCAACAATACTAGAAGGATAGGACTTTATATATTCTTCTACATCTATGTCTTCATTGTCCGTTTTAATCAAATATCCTTCTACAGTTCCTTTTATTATAGACATTTCATTAATAACCTTACAATTTTTGTTTTCACAAACAAAGTGTTTAGTAAAAGATCCATCAGGTTCTTTTATAACAAACAAATACTTTCCTTCAAGAGATGTGGCAAAGTGAGGTATAATATGAAGTCTATTATCTATGTCAAACCGAAGTATTGTTGCTGGTTCTTGACTTACTGATCTGAAGTTTCTATTTATATGAAATTCAACAAGTTTGGTTGGTGTATTGAGTTTAGTACTGCTCATAACAAATCAGCTTTAAAAGATTTCTAGATCAACTTTTCTTTTTTATCTTCATGTTTCTTTACATAGAGAACTTTTCCATGAATTTTCAATACTCCAGTTCGGTCAAATTCGGCTAATGCATCAAGATATTCCTTGTAGGTTACTAAAATAAAATCTATTCTTTGGTACATTCTTTCTAAAATCCTTTTTTGTAGTTCATTCAACTTCTGAGTATTCTCCATTTGTGATACCCTTGTTCTTTATATATTAAATAGCTTTTTCTTCACTCTAGAGGGTGGGAAATTCTGAAGTTTAAAAAAATGAAAAACTTAAAGGTTCAAGGTTTTAAAAAATCAAATCTGACATGTTTTACAATATTGGTTACTCAATTTCCTGATAAAGTCTGTTATGTCTTCTTCTTCATCTGAAATTATATATACCTGTTTTAGTTTACTTCTATCTCTGTAAATAGTAGTACCTTTTAGTTCAGTTATGAGATAAATGTTTATGATATCCTCAATTGTAGTTTTAGTTTTATCCTCCCCACTAAACACCTTTGAGTTATGAGCCATATTGATAGTTTTACTTGTGGATTGGTCAATCCACTGTTGGAAAGCCAATTGAATAAGTAAATGCCAAATTGGATCTATTTCATTTGCTGTTTTATCTACAAAATGTAAATATTTTCCCTTCTTTATTATTTCGTAGACTGTTTTTTCAATATCTTCTTGTCTAACTTTCTCCAACTTTATTAGGTCATTTATTATTTCATACTGTAGTAACTTTTCTTTGTCCACTTCTTTTCCATCATATAAATCCACCAACAATTTGAAGACTTCATTTTTAGTTTTATTATATTCATATTCTAGAAATCCTCTAATACCTTCTGATTCTATTTTTCTTTTTATCCATGAAGGGGATATAAATCCAACCAATCTATCTTTTCCATCAATACCTTTGATATACCTTATTGTTATTCTACTAAAAAGTGGTTCAAAAGATGAAGTAGTATTTTGTAATAATGATACTGTTCCAGTTGGTTGTGCTGTTAGCAGAGTACTGTTTCTTATTCCATACTTCCTTATTTCTTCTTCTATTTCATCAAAGGAAACATGAACTTCAAATTTCTCCCTAATCCTTTCACTTACCTTGAACTCCTTTTCTTTTACAACCTTATTGTATTTACTATTTAAGACAGCTTCAATATAATCTTTTAATGGTTTTCTGTTTAAGAAAGATATCACATATTTGTCTTTATTGAATAATGGGAAACCACCATACTTCTTTGCCAACTCTATGGACTTTTTGTAGGCAACATAGGAAATAAACTTCATTATTTGTTCTCCAATATATACAGCATCAAAACTATCATAATTTACATTAATCAGACTTAGTAGTTCAGCAAATCCAGATATTCCTATTCCAATCCTTCTCAACATTTTATTCATTTTTAGAAAAGGATAAGAAGGATAATGATTCATAGTTATTATACCATCCCCCAACTCTACTGCCAATTCAACATATTTCTTTAGTTCATCAAAATCATAATACCATTGGTCTTCAGAGATGAATTTAACAAACTTGGCAATATTGACAGATATCAGGTTACAAGAATCATAAGGATATAAAGGTTCTTCTCCACAGGGATTTGTGGCATTAATTACTCCTAGTATTTTTATTAGGTTGTTGTATTTATTAATTGAAGTCACATTAAGCAGTGCTGGGTCACCACTATCATATTGTCCTATCAAATCTAACTTGAATACATCTCTCACATTTACTATTTTTACATTTGATGGATCCAAGATTTTCAGTTCCTCCATTGATATATACTTAGAGGAATCCAAATATACAGACTGTTTTTCTTCAAGTTCTTCTATTACTTGTTCTTGGAAATAATCATCAAAGGGTAGTGTATAAGAACCTATAATTTTATCCTTATATTTATCAATCATAAGAAAAGCCTTATTTCTAAGACCAACTATTAACAATTCCTCAGTAGTTACATATTTTGAGTCATTTAGACTTATAAAACCACCATTTTCTTCTAACTCTTCGATGATTAATTCTTGTATAAATTCATCCTCAATTGACCCTATCCATTTTCCTATCAAATAATCTATTTTTTTACTGTCCAATAAAGGAACTTCCACAAACTGTAAAAGGTCTGGAGAAAAGAGAATTGAAATATTGAAGTTCTGTAGATTTTTATAGTTTTCATATATTTCATAACTGTTTCCTAAAACAGTCTCCAATTTATTATCACTTAGACGAAATGGGTTCCACTCATTCTTTTTAATGTCCTTATAGATTTTTCCTAATAACCTTAAGTCATAAGAGTCCTTTAAAGAGTTTTCAGATTCTTCCCTAAACATTTTGTAGAATGTTAAGTATTTATTCCATTTGTCACCCTTTTTTAAAATTCTGGCTACTGTTTCATTCTTAACAGCTATAAAATCTAGAATATCTTGATGTAAAAATGGAAGAATTCCTATATTAGCAGACCTTCTTCTACCACCCTGTAAAATGACTTCTCCATTTGTGTTTAATAATTGAAGGAATGAGACAGAACCAGAAGAAAAACCACCATTAGTTTCTATTACTGAACCTTTGGGTCTCAAATATCCTAAATAAAATCCAGTTCCTCCACCTCCCTTACTGGCTAAACTCATTTGTCTTAATGCTTCTGTAATACTATTTGTCATGTATTCAGGTAAATCAAATGGATACTTTATTATATTATCTGGTTCTGTAATGGAATCAAATATTGGTATAACAAAACAGGCAGAAAAGGTTGCTTCAATGTTATGGTATTTGAGATTATATATTTCTGCTCCAGCATTCATCAAGGTTGGTGTATTTGGCATTATGTATCCATTTTTCATTGCTTGGTAAAATTCTTCCATTTTTTCTTCATAAAGAGACTTATCTACTATTCTTAAGAAGAATGTAATTGGGAACAACCCATAATATTCCTCCCTTATTAATTCCCTTAAATCGAATGTTTTATAGGAATTTGTATTGAACCTCTGTAAATTCTTTTTTACACTTTCTAATTCTTCATCTGTTAGTTTGTGTAGGTTGTTAAGTATTTTTTCAGGTGTTAAGTGAAATGCTAAACTTATGGTTAAAGCAACTCTTTTGTATACGTCATCAAAGCTTTCTTCATAATATCCTCCATTTTCCTTTTTGTGGATGTATCTTTCCTTTAAGTAGTCAAAAACTTGAGACATTGTAATAACTTTATTTTAAAACTGATTAATATTTCTTAGTCTTCTTGAACTCATATGCCAAAACAGAAGGAATTTCTTCTTCAAATATCAAGAACTATTGTGGTTGTTTTTCAATAATTCCTTTGATGGTATCTTTGTTCTATAAACTCAATATGGATCTTACTAGATTTAGTATATATGTGTAATCAATGGACATTATAATTGTTGATAAAATAAGACCAATGGTCAATAATTTAAGAATAATTGTCAGCTCAAGACTTAAAATATCCAAAAGGGAAAATTGAAATAAAGAAGAAAAGATAATATTCAGAAAAGAGAATTGTGTCTTCTCTAAAGTTAAGAATTGTTGTTCTAGTCTGTTAAAAGCAAATACTAAAAATAAATAAAACCAGTTCATTACTTCAATAAATAAGAGATAATTTATCCTCCTATATTCGAATATTATTAAACTGAGATTGAGAACAACAGAGGCAAGATATAAAAATGGTAAGAAGGTTGATATTTCATTAATGAAATCAATAGAACTTAAAAGTAATAGAAGAGGTGTTAGAAAAAACAGTAAGAAGTTTAAGATGGATAAAAGAAAAGTCCTTCCAAACATCAAAACTTGGATGAATGACCCAAAAAATGATAACACTAAAGCAGTGAAAAAGACAATAGAAAGAAATGAAAAAATAAAAGATATATTGGTTACTAGTTGATGAGGGACAGTTATACTTGTATTTGTATATAACATCAAAACCAAACTACAAAAGGTAGACGGGACATTTGGAATAGATAAAGTGGAGAAAATAAAGTAGCCTACCAAAAAGGGTAGTAAATAGGCAATGAAGGCAAATTTGATTATTTGAAACATTTCTTCTCTTTTAAAAATTTCAACTATATTTTCTAGTCTGGTTATCTTGAGGTCATATATAAATGTCTTTAGTATGAAAAATATCATCAACAAGGTTAGTATAAATGTTAAGAACATATTCTTTAACAAACTTTAAAACTGGCTTTTTCTCCAACTCATGTAAAATAATACTAACTCAATAGACTTATTCCAGTTCCAGTCATGATCAATATCAGTATCATATCTGTAACAAACATAGAAATTGTTACATAAAAAGCAAAATAAAATACATTTTGAATATTAATCGGGGAAACCCACCAATAAAGTTGAGATAAAGTTGGTAAGTTGATGTTAAGAACATAAGTTAAAACTGATTGTAGTAATATAAAGAAACTGACAGATACACTATACAAAAGGAAAGGTTTTGTTGAAAATGTGGAAGTAATTATTCCAACACTTTCTTTTATCATTAATATAGCTAACAGTAAGAAATAGTAACCTAAGAGGACAGAGACTACTGTTAATTCAATTTCGATTTCAGCCAATATTTGAAAAAGACCTAGAAGAATAGTAATTATTTCTGTTGTAACAGTTATGAATAATTCAGAAAGTATAAGACTGGAAGAAAAGGCTGAAAAATTGGTACCACTTATAGTATTTATTAGATACACAGTAACAATGAGTCCTATCATAAAACTAAGCAGTAAAATGAGGTATTCAAATGAGTTAGGAATAGGTAAGAGAAAATAATGATATGTAAGAAATTCAAGTCGTTTTATGTCAAGTAACAATGAAAATATGGAACTAGTAGCTATAGGAGTTGAACTAATTGATGATCCTATCAAAAATACTGGAATCAAATTGGTTATTATCAAAAGCTTCTTTTTAATGAAGAAACAATAAAAGAAATAGGTTAAGACAACACTGAGAGAAACATATATCAACAATGTGGTATTGTTTATTATTCTAACAACATTAGTTGTAGTACACAAAGTGGGAGAAGTTTGATTATTTGTGAGGGTAAAATCATAAGACATTTTTTGTTTGTTTGGAAGAGAAATAACCAATTCTATATTTGCTTCTGTATTATTGATAGAAAGATGTCCCATACCTGTAACATTTTCACCATTCACTAAAGCATAAGACTTACCTACAATGAAATAATAAAGAGTTCCATTTAATAACATAAAATAAAATTGAAAAGAACAAACTGGATATTTTGTCACATTTAATTTAATACCGTACAAATAAACATTAGAGGTTGTCAAATTATAAAAGCTTGGAGTATACGGTACTTCAGTACCATTAACACTTAATACAGGAATAAAAGGAGTTGAATAACCTAAAATAAAACTATACTCTGGATAAAACTTAAGACAACCACTGACAAAACAACTAAACTTTATCATGTTTGTAATGCCAAATGATTGGTATATTACCTTATACCCATAATATGTTATTGTATAACATTCCATACAACCAAACACTAATACACTCTTGTTATTTTCCATCTGTTTAACGAAATTTACTATCAAATTTTCAGTTTTAGAAACTATGACCATATAATATTCTCCATTGTGATAATATATTAGTTCATCATTTGTTAATTTGAAGGGTTTTGAAGAAATAAGAGGTGTTGAAGTAAAACATTCTACAAAAGTATCATTCACATACACCTTGACTATTTTAGGAGGAATAAGTATAACTTTAGGAGAATAAGCATATGAAACATTAGGCAATAGAATCAAAATAAGCAAAAGAACAAAACCAACTATTTTTACTTTCTTCATCATTCTTTTCTAAGAACTTAAAAGCCAGTTGGTTTAGAGCTTATAGTATCAATCCATTCATCTGGCTTCCTCCCCTCCTCGAAGGGGTGAGGGTTCCCTTCCAAGGGGTTCATCGTTCCCACCATCGATTCGGGTGTACATGTCTCATTTGGTGGGCAGACGGGTGGAGCAGAGACCCACCCCTTGTTAAAGGGACTTTCATCTAATCCCTTGAAGGAAAGAAGTGTCACTCGGTACCCCTCCCACAGTCTCATTTTACCCCCATTCGAGCTGGGAAGGAGTATCAACAACATCACTAGAAGAAGTCTTGATAAACAAGTATTTAAACCTTTCTACAAGGGAGTTATCCGTCTCTTGGA
>Ga0208006_100688_pt1 | contig 11275 bp, 5 predicted proteins | sample ECH_Bnyco_MetaG_FD_187131 | JGI IMG/M metagenome (GOLD analysis project Ga0208006, IMG submission 187131) | Hot spring microbial mat communities from Yellowstone National Park, Wyoming, USA - ECH_B nyco_MetaG (SPAdes) (version 2) | ecosystem: Environmental > Aquatic > Thermal springs > Hot...
ACAGCCTACGTATTCCTAAAGGCTATACTAGAATACCCAAGGCTCTTCAGGGATAGGCTAATTGAGGCTGATGGAAGGACCATAAAGGAATTGGGACTTGAGGATGCGGTCAAACAACTCAGCGGCAGGAGGGAGGTGAGTGATTCCGGCAGGTATAAGGTGCCTATGCTCATCTACGACGTGGCCAAGTGGGGCTCATGGATAATCAACAAGCTCAGGGAGGATCCAGTGATTAGGGGGCTGTACGATGCTGATGTGTACATTGGTACGTGGGAGGTCAAGTGTCCACACTGTGGAAAATGGACGCCGATAGTAGGTAATTGGTGGCTAGCAAGAGTGGGAGAAACCGATTCTGAGGAGGAAGAGGAGGGCGGAAGAAGAGAATTCGAAAGGTTAGCGTGGATGGAACCACAGAGAGTAGGAAACGAGATAATGATTAGAATAAGAGACCTTAATATGGAGCTGAATAGAGAATCAATAAGAGCGACCATAAACACTACAGCAGGCACCGTAACAGTGGAGGGGACGATATACAGGGTTACACAACCAAACATAGATGCTAGGAGAGAGGTCGCCACATGCCTTCACTGCGGAAACCAGATACGAAAGGGTAAGGCAGACTGGTACGTAAAAGAGGCTTTGAGGGACTGGTCCACAAAGCTGGAGCAGTACCTGTCAGGGATAATAGACTTAAATAAGCTTATAAATGAATCACTAGCAAGACCAAGACTACTAGTAAAAGTGAAGATAATAAATGGGAATTTAGTCTTTGAACCAGCAACAAGAGAAGACGACGAGAAGCTATGGAAAGCCGCTGAGGAACTGAGGAAGGTGTGGGGAGACCCAGACATACCAACCGAGCAAATACCACCTTATGGCCACATAGGAGGTGGCTTAAGATTTCCAACGTATGCCATAGAGAAATGGTATCAATTCTTCAATCCACGTCAGCTTCTTACCCTAATCAAGCTCGTCAAATTAATTAGACAGGTAGGGCATACGGTTGAGGAGGAGAAGCTGAAGGAAGGTTGGAACGCTGAGGACGCATACAAATACGCAGAAGCAGTAACAACATACCTAGCAATTGCTTTATTGAAACATATAGATTATAATACATAGCAAACCTGTGGAACCCTGGTTCTTGGTCTTGGAATAAAGTTGCTCACACATTATCTATGAGAGGTATAGCCATGCAATGGAATTGGTGTGAGATACAACCTTTAATAGATTTACCGCTTTCATATAGAGGTACTTTAGAGAATGCTGTTGAAGGCTTATCATACCTGGTTAACACTGTTTCTGGTAGTTCTAGTAGTATTAGGGTTTTGCTTGATGATGTTTCTGAGCTTTCCAAACTTGATGGCGAGAAGTTCGATGTGATAGTGACCGATCCACCTTATAGGGATGATGTTGCATACAGTGAGCTTAGTGATTTCTACTACGTTTGGCTTAAGAGGGTCTTGAGCGATGTTGCTGATGTTGGTGGTGTTTTAGTTAGGAAGCCAAGGTTCCTGCCAGAGGCATTCTTTAACGAATTCGGTAATGAGATAGATACTCAGTGGAAAAGGTTTGCTGTGAGGGAGATTAGTGAGGTTGAGGGAAGATCGAAATTATTCGGTAATAATAAAGATATCAATGGTGAAGAGGTTCCTGTTGGTTCGTTTGATTACTTTAGGTACTTGCTCAGTGAATCGTTTAAGGCTATGGTTGCTAGGCTTAAGGATGATGGCGTCCTCGTTACTTACTATGCCCATACATCGCCTGATGCTTGGGAGGCTTTGTTGGAGGCTGGTTGGCAAAGGACTGGTTTGAGGATTTCTGCTGCTCATGCTTTGGCTACTGAGTCTCCTCAGAGGGTTACTGCTAGGGGTGCCACAACATTGGACATGTCTATACTTGTCGCTTGGAGGAAGGGCACTTCTGGTGAGGCTTTAGCTGACGAGGTTTATGCCAAGGCGGTTGAGTTTTGCTCTAAGGAGGCCAGTAGGTATAGGAGTCAGGGTTATGATAGCGTGAATCTCTTTGTTGCAGTTCTTGGTTGTGCATTGTCACAATTTACTCAATATAAGAGGATTATTGGTGTTAAGAACCTTGGGGAGCTTGTCGAGAAGCATATTTACCCAGCAACGGCTGCTGCTATTGCGAAGTCTTTGACTGGTGCTGAGACTAAGCTATCCCCTGTTTCACAGTTCTACTTATTGGCCAAGGTTCTTATTGATAGGGGTAGGAGACAGAGGAGGAGATTAGATGGAACATCAGCTATAATACTATCTATCGGTACGAGGACTGCCATTGATCAGCTCAAGACCCTTAGAGTTTTTGAAAGAGTTGATGGTGATTTAACCCTGCTAGAGCCTGCCCATAGTAGGAATGCTAGGAACTCTATTGAGGAACTCCTTAGAGAGAAGGACTTGAACCCACAGGCAACGACGTTTAGGACCGCTGTTGATGTTCTGCATGTCCTTGAATACTTAGCACTTGTTCTAAAGAGCGATGAGCTTAAGAGGAGGGTTGATGAGCTTAAGACTAGGAATGGTGCTATGATAGATGAGGCCATAGACCTTGCGAAGATACTTGTCACCGCCTTGCCTAATGAGGAGGTTGAGAGAAACCTTGCCCAAAAGCTCCTTGACCCCCTAGGGGTTGGAGGCTTATTTGAATTCACTGGTGGGTGAGGCCTATGCTCTCTGGCAATAACCGTGTTAGAGATGATGTTCTTGATGCATCCTTAGATGAATATGTTGCACCATCTCTGGGAGGAGTTGTTATGGGAAATGAACACAAGATATACACCGACCCTGAGGAATTCTTCAAGAGGACCCTTATAACGGAGTCTATGATTAATTTACTGGAGAACATCGTTAATGTTGCAAGCGAGGGCAGGGGTAACAAGGTTATTGAGCTTAGCGCATTCTTTGGCGGCGGAAAGACCCATACACTGATAGCTCTGTATCACGTTATTAGGAATCCCGACGCGCTTAATGTGGTTATGCAAAGACAGGCGGAGCCTGAAAGTGTTAAGAAGAGAGTTAGAGATGTTATAGAGAAGCTTAGGAAAGTAAAAGACGAGGTAAGTGTAATAGTTATTGATGGTAGTTTATCAGCACTTTCACCATCGCCCATCAATCCACTTAAGGTAGGAGCATACGAGGTCAATACTTTATGGGGTTACATAGCTCATGCACTTGGCCGCTACGACGACTTTAAGAGGTTTGACCAGGCGCTTGCACCTCCACAGGTAGACGATATTGCTAATCTGCTATCTCATAGAAGACTTGTCATAATAATTGATGAGATTGCCCAATACATAGAATCACTCTATAATGCTAACGACGATAAACTTAAGAATTACGCAAAAAATGTGGTATTCCTCTTCGAGAGGCTTGCCATAGCTATTGCTGCATTAACCAATGTAGTTCTTGTTATCTCATTACCAGTGAGGTTCGGTAGTGGGGGTGTAGAGGCTCAGAGGATTTACAAAAGTAGTGACGTGTTGCATAGTCTAGCTGAAGCTATTGGTAGGGTTTCGGCCGCGCCTCTAGAGCCTGTTAAGCCTAATGAAATATCTGTCCTGCTAAGGATTAGGTTATTTGATGAAATTGATCATGCTAGAGCTAAGGAGGTTGCGGAAATACTTAAGCAGGAGTATGACGGGAATAAGAATGTATTTGGCCAGGTTGATCCAAAGCTTATAACGAGGGTTAGGGAAACATATCCATTCCATCCACTATATATTGATACACTTCTAGATATATTAGATAAGCATGAGGGTTTACAGAAAACAAGAGATTTGCTTAGAATTAGCCGTAAGGTTATGAGAGCCATCATTAATGATAAACAAAATGTCTATGACCTTATAATGCCTTGGCACATCGATGTGGAGATGGATGACATAAGGAACCTCTTATTAGCACCCAGTTATGAGTCGTTTAGGTTACCAATAGAGGAAGATATTATTAAAAGGTGCAACAATTATGTAAAGCCTTGGATCGCTAAGACCGCCGCAAAGGCGCTGTTCATCAAAACATTCATATATGGAGGAGGGATTGCCGCAAAGGCGGAGTTCTTCCCAACACCAGAAGAACTAGCGGTACTTACGTACGAACCTGGCTTATTTAGCTCTAAGGATGCTCAGCCAAAGGATATTGCAGAGGCAATTGATTGGATAACGAATAATCTACTTTATGTGTTGAAAGATGAGAAGACCCAGAGGCTATGGTTTACAGCTATGATGTCACCGGTGAAAATTATCGAGGAACATGCGCAAAAGGTTACTGATGCTGAGGCATATAAGAAGATCTTAGAGGCAGTTGATGACTTACTAAAGGAGCCTCCCGAGAACATCATTGAGAAGAAAAGGAAAAAAGATGAGATAAAGGTTTTCGATGTTGAAGAGTCTAAGGTTAGTAGGGAGTGTAAGCCCATTGACCATGACGCTAAGAAGTATATCGTATATGCATGCCTTGAGCTCGATGTTACTAGAAAGAATGAGATACTTCAAGAGGTCATCTATAACACTAGCAGTGGTGGTATGAGGAAGTACGCAAATACTATATACGTCGTTTATCCCAAACAAAGGGGGGACTTGTTACCGGCTATAAACTATGCTAAGAAGACTATGGTATGTGAGAAAGCGAGTAGAGAAGAAGTCTTAGTTAGCTCGTTACCGAAGGAGATAAGTGGTCAGGAACTAGAAATAGCTAGGGCTGTGTATAGAAGTAAAATTGATTCGTACTGCAGTAATGCGACTCAGAGTTTCTATTACTCAGTAATTTCAGCACTGTCAAAACTTGCTTACCCAGTCCAAAAAGACACCGCAAGGACTATAGCTGAAGTAGACATACACACTAAAACAACATCGATAATCTTCGCTGTTGAACAAGCTCTATCTAGGGAAGGGTTGAAGAAGGTTAGGCTTGATTTAGATTTCTATACCCTCGAATTCCTACTAAGAAGTATTGATGTTGATCTCAATAGTGCTGCGAGGAAGGTTAGTGATATTATTGACTACTTCTACTCTAATCCAAAGTTGCCGGCTGTACCGGAGAAGGCTATTAGGGATGCTATTGCTGAGGGAGTTAGAAAGCTTGAAATAGGCCTTAGGTGCGATAACAAGGTTTACTATAAGTATATTGCGACGTGCGAGAGTGAGGAGAAGTGCTTAGAGACAATGAAGGTTGAGGGAGAACCTATAACTAACAAAGTGGCTGACACCTGCGAGGTTCTACCCTACACAGAGGCTGTAAAAGTTCAAATGGAAGGATTAGAGAGAAGAGAGCGGGACGAGGGTGAGACTAAGGTTGTTGAGGACTACTACATAGTGCTTGAGGGTAAGCTTGTGAGTGTTAGAGATATTGTAGCATCCTTTAATGAACATGATCCCAAAATCTTGAGGGAAGCACCACTGGTTAGATTGCTTAGAAGGGTTATTGTTGATGTTGAGCCAAGGGAGCATGAGCTCAGGGTTAAACCTGGAGAGGAAATACAGCATAAGCTAGTTATTAGGAGAAGCGGACCATTTAAAGGGACACTACGTGTAAAGATTGATTACGGTGAGGTTAATCCAAGTGTTTTAAACATTGATGAACGCTTTACTGAAGGCCAAGTGACATGGACTATAAAAGCTCCTACTGAGCCTGGTAAATATAGCCATGTACTTGAGCTTGCGACAGAGGATGGAAAAAGAGTCGCCTCTGCAAAGCTCAGTGTTGTTGTTGAGCTTGGGACTGACGGGAGGGAGTGGTACGAGGGGGTACCACCTGAGGGTACGGAAATAGAGGATATGAAGTTAGTCATAGAGGTAAGGGACTTAAAACCCCTTAGCGTGCTGAAGAATAGGCTCGGAACATCCGTGATTGCAAAAAATGTTAATCTTGAGCTTGGCGTAAAAATGATGGAAAATAGAGAGTCTAAAGTAAACCTAGAAATAAATGATGTAAAATTAGATGATGTACTGGCTATATTACCATTTATTATTGAGAGGTTTGGATTAGCAGAGATAATGACGAGGATAAGCTTAGAGATCGTGCCTATCGATAGCGGAAGCTTTAAGATGCCTACATTATCCGAAGAAGAGTTAAGTACATTATCAAAGCATAAAGTAGTGTATAAACCTGTTAAGAGGTGAATCGAATCGAGGTATCTTTTCATGAGCCAAGAGCTTTCTCCCATAGCATTAATTGCTTTCGCTAGTAAGAAAGTCGGTAAGAAATATAGGAGAAGTATTGAGGTTGCGAGGTTCTATATAGAGGTAAACTACACTCTAAAGGCTAGACCTATTTTTGAGTCTAGGGTTACTAAGGGCACTCTTCTAAATGCTTTGGAGAAAATGAATACCATATTTACTAACAATGAAAATAACATTATCAAGCTCTACAACGAGGCAGACCTTAGGAGAGTTATTGCGTTTACTGGCGTTAGGCAATTTATCGCAAACCCGGACTGGATAGATATTGTTAAGGCCATGAGTGATCTAGAGGTGTTGTTTTGGAGCACAAAGTTTTCTTACCTATATGATAGAATTGGCTACTGGGGTGTGTATCATGTCGCAAAGGCAATCACAACCCTCTACAGGCTCTAATATGGCGCTTAAGGTTCTCTTATGGAACTTGCTTAATGGGCTTAAATACCATCCATACATATTTATGCTTAGGCAAAGCCCCAAAGGAAAAGATGCTGTTTATCCATTTGCTCACCAAGTTGAGTTGTTGTATAAATTGTTTGCGAGAAAGCCTTTGAGAATATTGATAGGTGATGAGATAGGGCTTGGAAAGACCATAGAAGCAATAATGCTCCTTAGGTACCTTCAGGAGGTTGGCGAAGTCAAGAAAGCCCTCATACTTGTCCCCAGGATTCTCATGAACCAATGGGAGAGCGAGCTGAGAAGGTTTGGAATAGAACCTCGAAGGATTGAGAAGGATACTATAGATACACTTGTTACCAGAGGTTTTCCAGACAGTGTCTACTTATCATCTATAGACCTAGTTAAGAGGGAGGATCATAAACAAAAAGTACTAAATATTAAGTGGGATATTGTAATAGCCGATGAGGCGCACAGAATAGGTACTGTAGGGGGTAAGAAGAATGCTAGGTACCTCTTCCTAGAGGAGCTAATAAGTAAGAACCCAGCAATGAATATTGTTCTGCTATCTGCAACACCACATAGGGGCAAGATTGATGATTATATACAGAGACTAGATCTTATAGATCCAAACTTATATGCAGGTGTGGATGAACTTGATAGCGAGGAGTTTTACAAATACATAAATAATGCCTTGGTCTTTAGGAGAACAAAGCTCGATGTGAATGACATTTATGAAAAAGCCCCTGTGTTCAAGCCCTGCGAATTCATAACATATGTTGCTGAGGCAAATGATTACGAGAAGAAATTTCATGAAATCCTCGTAACGTTTCTACGCAACAAGCTTCTCGAGTACTATGACAAAACTGGTAAGGAACCGAGAGGATTGGCGCTTCTCTTAACTTTAATAGCTAAGAGGGTCTCCTCAAGCCCCGCAGCAGCTCTGAAAACCTTTAGCAAGATGCTTACAAAGAGAGCTATTCTTATGAGTAAGCCTGAGGAGAGTCTTAAGGAAGCTGAGAAGGAGGCTGACGAGATTATAGATTTGCTGTTCACAACGTTTGAAGAGTATGGAGAGCTATTTGACGAAACCGGGGAAAGCACTGCTAAGGATGTCGATGATATTGTTGAGAAGTTTACAGAGCACCTCAACCCACTACTAGGTGAAGGTGATACTGAGATACTGAAGGAACTTAGTAGCCTAGCTCAAGAAATCACCTCAAAGTCAAAGGATTCGAGACTTGCTGAGGTCATTAAACTTGTTAATGAGCATTTGCAAAAAGGCGATAGAATAGTAGTATTCACGGAGTTTAAGGATACGGCAGAGTACATACATAACGCATTGTTAAAAGCTTTGCCGCCGCCACACAAGGACAAGGTATGTCTAGTTACGGCTTCTAGAATTGAACCTCCAAAGGCTCTTCACGAAGTGCCTAAGGCTCATAAATACGATATTGAGGATGTTAAGAATTGGTTGAAGGAGGGCCTTGTGGACGTTATTGTATCCACCGATGTCGCTTCAGAGGGCCTAAACTTGCAATATGCAAATATTATTATTCATTATGAGCCTACGTGGAGCCCTATAAAGATTGTTCAGAGGATTGGTAGGGTCTGGAGAGTCGGCCAAGAGAAGAACGTTTATAGCTATAACGTTTTGTTAACAACCGAGAGTGATCTAGCGGTCTTTGAAAACCTCTATGGTAAACTGCTCAGCTGGTTAATAGCTGGAGTAGAATCAAAGGTTGTTATAGGGGAAGAGCTAAAGATAAGTTTCCTAAAAGAGGAAGGGGCTCAGTATGATAGGGTTGACGTCTTTACCATGCCTATTACAGGCAGTAAAGAGGAGAGAGGATATAGCGAGTATAGAGCTATTATGGAGTTCCTTAAGGAGGGTAAGGGGGGCCTAGAGTCATATATAAATCAGATACTTTCACTGCTAAAGGAATTGAAGCAGGCTAGTGAAAAGGTTGAGAATGAGAGAGGAGATAAGAGAGTAACAGTTGAGAAAATTATATCTGATGGTCTTGGAGGTTTGTACAAGAAGGAAGCAGGTGAGGCATTGCTAAAGATCCTAGAGAACCTAGCCCAGGTTAAGGGATGCTCAATTGAGAAGAGAGAAGATGGGGTGAGGTTTGCGAATTGTCCAGACTTAGGGGTTGCAACATCTGTTGAGGGTGTTGCCGATGCATACAGCATCATTATAGAACTTACCAGAACCACTAATATTAATGAACCTGTTGTTCTATTAGCCTCAGCTATTAACAACAAGGACTTGAGGGAGCTTCACCTCTTTGAGGTTACTGCTAAGCTTAGTAATAGGGTTATTTATAGCGAGGTTGTTGGTATTACCGAGACTGGAAAGCCTATCAGAGGTGCTCAATTACTCAGTTTCGTTGCTGAAGCTATACCTAACATTATTGGTGTTGCGGACTCATTATCATTCAATGATGGTGGTGCATATGTTAGTACGGCAAAATCTATTGCTAATAGAGCTCTTAGACTCTACGTTGTCTCTCCACTACATGACTACATACAGTTTGTTGAGAGTAAGAACCTCGGTCACAAGCACAAGGATTGGGAACCAGCAACCATGCCAACTGTTGATGCTAGGTGGATTGGTTCAATACTCTTCATATCATCTGACATTGGTAAAGAGAGTTCGCCGCCGCCTCCAATAAAGGTTGAGGAGGTTGAGAAGAGAGCTATGGAGTTCGTTATGGAGTTTGAGAGGAAGAATGATAGAAAACCTGAGGATGTTAGTAAGAATGAACACTACGATATTAGGAGCTATGATTCTAGAACTGGTGAGGTTAGGTATATAGAAGTTAAGGGTAGGTGGGGACCAACATTGGTGGTGGAGCTTACTGAGACGGAGTTTGAATATGCTAAGAAGTTTGGTAAGGATTACTGGCTTTATATAGTCTATGACATTGGTTCCGGCAAACCAAGACTTGTCATAATTAGAGATCCCATAAGCAATGTTATTTGGCAACCGATTCCTGCATATAGATACAGGCTTGTAGGGATGAGGCATGGAACCGCAGAAACAACTTAAGTACGATAATTTTATTGTTGAGGTTTATGGTGGTTTTGGAGAAGTTGGTGGGAACTGCATAGTTATTAGGGATGGGGATAGAAAGCTAGTATTTGACTATGGTATTAGATACGGCGTTATGAGGAGGTACTATGGCGGGCGTATAGAGCCTTTAGGCCCTGTTGAAATGATTAGGTTGGGTGTTGCTCCTAACTCAGAGGTTTCTGAGAATGCGCAAGCTCTCTACGTATCCCACCTACACCTAGACCATGTTGGGTTACTATCAACTACTTATCCATCAACACCGATAGTGTTCCCTGATAAAGATATTGCTAAGGCAACTATTGGTGCTTGGTACGAAAAATCCCCACGATGGCTAGCCTACGTACTCCCGAAACACTGGGACTCTGTATCATTGGCAAAGGTTTTAGGTGAGGATAAGAACTCTGTTATAGCTATACCCGTGAGTCACAGTGCCTACCCAGCATTAGCATACATGTATATGGGGAAAGACGCAATAGTCTTTTACAGCGGCGACTTTAGGCTACATCCACTTGTGCAACTCTTTCCATCACTTGAAGAGAGTTTGCAGAAGCTAGGTGTAGACTCTGTTGATGTAGCAATTATTGAGGGTACAAACATAGGTAATCCATCATCTTTCATGACTAGATCCGGATTCGAGGAGACCTTGCTAAACAGCATAAAGACCTTTGATGGTGTTATAGTATCTGTTGACCCCTATGATCTTGAATCAGTGCTGTACATATATAAAGTTGCCGAGGAAAACCAGAGAGATATTGTAATAGCTTCTGAGAGGATATATTGGATGCTTAGAGTGATATACGAGAAAATGCCTCAACACATAAACAAAACTCTAACAACTCCAGAGACCTCAAAGCGGCCACCACCAATACCACTAAACAGTGTAAGCCTGGTAAATGAGGTATTTAAATACATGAAGAAGTATATTATAATAGCAGAGCCTATGCATCTACTAGAGCACTTAAGAAAATTAAAGGTGCAAGGAAAAGAAATAGACCTTACAAACACCATAGCATTACTATTAGACCCAGAGCCGAGAGAAACCATAAGGGAGGTGGAGAACAGAGTACTGATACAATGGCTAAAAATGTTTGGGGTACAACCCCAAAGAGTAAGACTTTCAGGGCACTATCAACCCCAACAGCTAAAACAAATAATACAGATACTCAAACCAAAACACTTGATACCAATACATACGGAGGAACCAGAACTAATGTTAAGACTTTTTGAGAAATATAGATAATCACCTCAATACGGTAACTTATAGATGAAATCAAAGTGGTTGCTAGGCTCGAATCCCTTCAAGAGCATTACCACGCTTAATGACTTATCGAATATTCTCTGTAAAAAATCGTAAAGCTTTCTCAAGTAAAGATTTCATTAGTAGCATAAAATCTACGTAGTTCATCATCAGTATTGCCAGGGCTAGGATTAAGGGGGGTGTGCAAACCTCGGTGAAGTACCTGGAGGATTTCGAGGATATAGTCATGATGGAGGTTAAGTTCAGCAACCTAAGGCAGAAGACTGAGCTGACGGCTGCGGACTACGCTAAGAGGCACCTCCTTAGTATGGGCTATAAGGTAACTGAGGATTATAGGAGTGTCCCTAGGCCTTTTGAT
>Ga0208006_100691_pt1 | contig 11218 bp, 10 predicted proteins | sample ECH_Bnyco_MetaG_FD_187131 | JGI IMG/M metagenome (GOLD analysis project Ga0208006, IMG submission 187131) | Hot spring microbial mat communities from Yellowstone National Park, Wyoming, USA - ECH_B nyco_MetaG (SPAdes) (version 2) | ecosystem: Environmental > Aquatic > Thermal springs > Hot...
CCTCCTCACGACGAGCAATATGCGCTCGCGGCGCGTGGATATCTTGTCCATGAAATATCCGTCGACCAGTATATCGCCGAGGTCGTAGAAGGGTACTGCGCTCACTCCACGAACACCTCCCTGCCTCTTAACGCCGACAGGAGCGCCGCGGCGAAGGCGAAGGCCGCGGCGAGGTGGTAGGCGTAGTGGAATCCATCGGTTAACGCGGGCGCCACGGCGTCGGCGAAGAACTGCGGCCTCGTTATGGCCGCATATACGGCGCCGCCGAGCTGGACGTGGTTCAGGGAGGCCAACGTGGCCATGGGGTTGTAGCCGAGGAACGCAGCGAAGAAGGCCACCACGGGCGGCGTGGAGAGCAGAAGTCTTGCGGAGTCGGGCGGGACGCCGGCCCCTACCAATGCGTTGTAGATGCTGGGCCCCAACGCCGCGGCCGAGCCGGCGACTATCAACGATATGAAGACGGCGAAGCTCAGCAGAGTGCCTATGTTCTGCAACATGGCCCTGACGCCGGATGCGGCGGCCCTCGTCGACGAGGGCACGGCGCTCAGTATTGAGACCAGGTTAGGGCTCATGAAGAGGCCCGTGCCGGCGCCTATGAGCGCCACTATGGCGGCGAAGAGCGCGTAGTGGAAGGACAGAGGCAGCGCGGACAACATCTCGAACCCCATGCCCATCAACGCGGCCCCGGCCGTGGCCACGGACCTGGCTCCGAGCCTATTGACGAGCTTCCCGCCGATGGGCGCGAAGACCGCGCTCGCCACGCTGTTCGGTATTAGGTATATGCCGGCCCAGAGGGGCGTCAACTCGTAGGGCATGCCGCCCATGGGGAGGTAGACCGCCTGAAGGAAGATGGAAAGCACGAACACGTTGGCCCCTTGCGCCAGGAAGAGCAGAAATGCGCTGAAAACCCCGAAAGAGAATTGTTTGTTGGAGAAGAGGTCCAGCCGCAACATAGGCGTCCGCGCCCTGCGCTCGAGCGGTATCAACGCCGCTATCAGCGCGGCTCCGCCCGCCAGCAGAGCCCAGACGTAGGGGGCGCTCCAGCCCAAGGCGTGGCCGTCGTAGGGCACGGTCGAGAGGGCGAGCCCCATCAGCAGCAGGAAGAGCGCAGTTGCGAGGACGGCGGCACCGACCCAGTCCACGACGACCTTGCCGGTTCCCGGCGACACGCGGTACATGACCTTGTAGGACCAGAGCGCGTTGAGGACGCCGAAGGGTACGTTGGCGAGGAACGTCAGCCTCCAGTCGATCACGGCGAGCGCGCCGCCGGCGAGCAGCCCAGTGAGCGAGCCGGCCGAGAAGGAGATGCCCACGATCCCCTGGGCAATCCCCCTTTCGTGCGGCGGGAAGACGTCGGCGATAATGGCGGCGCTGTTGCTGAACATCAGAGCCCCGCCGACGCCCTGCAGAGCTCTGTACGCGATCATCTGCAGAGCCGCCGCGGCCCCGGTCCCGGGAGTCAGGCCCAGCAGAAGCGATGCGGCGGTGAACACGGCCGCGCCCAGCGTGAACGCACGCCCCTTTCCGTACATGTCGGAGAGACGGCCGGCGATGGCCACCAGGACGGCCACGGTGAAGGGATAGGCCAATATGAGCCACAGCATTGACATGAACCCGAGCGGCGAGAATGGGTCTATTCCGATGCCCCTAAACACAGCAGGTAGCGCTATGACTAAGGCCGATATATTCATGCTGGCCATAAAGGAGCCCAGGACGCTGTTGAACAGGATAGCCCCCCTGTGGTCCACGGAGATGCCGAGCCGTCGAATATATAAAAATTTTATAGGTCGGCAACCAAGGCGGGCAGACAGCGCAATCGACATGCCCTCGTTGCATCGACATCTAACGGAACGCCTAGGAGTTGAGACTAACGGCCGATGGGCCAGGGCTAGATAGGCGGTTTAAAATTTAAGCGAGGGCCTCAGCGCCGATGTGGTGGTGTTGGTCAGATATAGCGAGGTGGCCATAAAGCGCGGGTCCGTGCGGAGGGAGATGGAGGCGTTGTTGGTTAGATCCATAAGGGAGGCCGCCGCCGGATGCGGCGAGGTCAAGTTCAGGCTCGAGCCCGGGAGGATCTTCGTCTACGGCGACGACCAATGCGTGGCTAGGGCCGCGTCTAGGGTCTTCGGCGTCAAGTCCGTGAGCCCGGCCACCGAGTACTCCTTCGCGGATCTGGATGACCTGGCGTCCAAGGCGGCCTCCCGCTGGAGGGACGAGGTGGTCGGGAGGAAATTCGCGGTGAGAGTCCACAGAGCGGGGTCCCACAGCTTCACGTCGAAGGACGTGGCGGTCAGGGTGGGCGCGTTGCTTGCGGCGGCGGGGGGCTCGGTCGATCTAGAGCGGCCCGAGGTCGAGATATTCATAGAGGTCAGGGAGGGCCGCGCCTACACGTACAGAGAGACATTCGAGGGACCTGGGGGGCTTCCCCTGGGCTCCGAGGGCAAGGCCCTGGCGCTGGTGTCGGGCGGCATAGACTCGCCGGTGGCCGCCTGGTATATGATGCGTAGGGGAGCCTATGTCGACGTCCTCTACTGTAACCTAGGCGGCGTTTTGACGGAGGCCGCGGCCTTGAGGGTCGTGGAGAAATTGCTGGAATGGGCCTACGGCTACGACGCCAGGGTGCTGGTGGCCGACTGCGCCCCCATAGCGGACGCAATACGTCGGAATGTGGACCGCCACCTCTGGTCCATAGCATTCAAGCGGGCGCTGTATAGGCTTGCCGAGAGGGCGGCCAGGAGGGTCAAGGCCGAGGCTCTCGTCACGGGCGAGTCCCTGGGCCAGGTGTCGTCCCAGACGCTCCAAGCGCTCGCCGCCGTGGAGGCCGGGATAGACATGCCCGTATTAAGGCCCTTGATAGGTCTCGACAAGGAGGAGATAGTCCGCATGGCTCAGAGGATAGGGACCTACGACCTGTCCATATCGGTTCCTGAGTACTGCGGGATATTCTCTAGAGAGCCCAGGAGGTGGGCCTCCAGGGGGGAGATAGAGCTGATAGACCTCGCCGTGCACGACGCGGTCGAGGCCGCGTTCTCCTCAATGGAGGTGTTCAGGAAGGGCGAGCTGGGATCGGCGGCCGCCGCCCTGTCGTCCAGGTTGGCCGGCCTGGCCGTCGACAAGGTGCCCGACGGCGCCGTCGTGGTGGATCTGAGGGACCAGGAGGCCTACATCAGATGGCATCTGCCAGGCGCAGTGAGGGTAGAGCTGGACAAGGTTCTCGACTTCGTGGAGAGGACCGGCAGAGACAAGACCTATGTGTTCTACTGCTACGAGGGGGCCCTCAGCGCAGATGTGGCCGAACGCCTACGGAAATCGGGATATAGATCATATTTTATAAAAATAAAATAGATGGATATTTAATTTAAAAGACATAAAAAATTAATTATAAAATTACATTTCTCAAAAAAATGTAATAATGGTTATTAGGAAAGGCAGATCGTCTACACATGCCGCAACTGTTCATGGACCCGTTGGATTTATGGCTCGACGTGTTGGGGACCACGCTGTTGGCCACGGCCTACTGGGTCTATTTGAACTTCGCATCCAAGGCGCCTGTCAGCGTGAAGTCCACGTTCAATAAATCCTTCGGCTACTTCTACCTAGGCCTAGGCATATATGCGCTGGCCAGCGGCCTCTGGGCCACCGCCACTTGGCCTCTGCCGAGCTCCTACAACCTGGTCTTCTCCGACGCGTGGCCGCTGTTCGGCGTGGCTCTGATAATCCTGGGCCTCGTGGGCGGTAGATGGGGGGCCGAGGCCTTCGGCGATGAGGGCAGGTACTACCTCCTCGGCGGGCTGATCGGAGTAGCCGCCCTGTCGCTCGTGCCGTTCGTCTACTCCTTCGACATTTGGATGTACGGCCTCACCACCGAGCCGCCTCTCGCCGGCCTTATGTTCTTCGCCATAGGTCTCGCCGGACTTCTGAGCCCGCTTCTGGCGCACAAGGGGGCGGCCAAGCCCGTGGCGTACCTGCTCATCCTACTGCTGGCCGTCGCGGGCCTGATATCTCTGTTCATAGGCGTCGGGGCGATATTCGCCCATACGGGCATCTGGAAGAGCTGGGCTCCTTGGTACGGCGTCCACTAAAAACCTAAAATTTTTCATATTTTCAACATGGCTCTCTTCATAACTGAGGGGGAGGTGGACCGGCTGTTGAGCTTTAGGGAGGCTATAGAGGCCGTCGAGGAGGGGTTCCGCCTGCTCGCCGAGGGGCAGGCCGTGAATCTGCCGCGGCGGAGGGCCGTCGTGAGGGGCGCGGTCCTCCACGTGTTGCAAGGCGCCGTCTTGGGCAGATACGGCGTGGCGGGGCTGAAGACCTATCTGAGCACTAGGGAGGGGGCTAGGTTCGTCGTGCTTCTTTTCGACGTGAACGGCGGCGATCTGCTGGCGATAATAGAGGCGGACAGGCTCGGGCAGAAGAGGACGGGGGCGGCCTCCGCCGTCGCGACCAAGTACATGGCCGCTGGCGCCGAGACTCTGGGGATTGTGGGCGCCGGCAGGCAGGCCAGGTCGCAATTCGAGGCGCTGGTCGAGGTGGTCAGGCCGAGGCTGGTCAAGATATACAGCAGGAGGAGGGAACACGCGGGGGATTTCGCCGAGTTCGTCAGAAGGCGCGGCTACGACGCAGTCGTGGCCGACGACTACAGATCGGCCTCGGCCGTCGACGTGTTGGTCACCGCGACCAACGCCGCGGAGCCGTTCATCAGGGGGGAATACCTCCGGCCGGGCTCCCACATAAACGCGGTGGGCAGCAACTGGGCTAACAGGGCTGAGCTCACGCCCGACGCCGTGGCGCGCGCCGACGTCATAGCTGTGGACGACCCGGTGCAGGCCAGGGATGAGGCCGGCGATTTGATAAGGGCGGGGGCTCTCGACAGAGCGGTGCCGCTGGCCGACATAGTGGCCGGCAGGGTGAGGGGCAGGCCGGATGCGTCCTCCATAACTCTGTTTAAGTCGCTCGGCATAGCGGTGGAGGATCTGGTCGCCGCCAAGGCTGTCTACGACAAGGCGGTCAAGGAAGGGGCTGGGCGGGAGATTGGCTTCTCTGGCCGTTGGGCTCCCTCATAGAGAATATGCGGTCTATCACGACCGCGTTTTGGCCCAGCAGACATATCGCCCAGAAGGCGTTGACCAAGGCGGTGTACATGGTCAGAGCGGCGCTCATGGAGCCCACCAGCGAGCCTATGCTGAGCCTGCCCTTGTTGGCTAGGTCGACTCCGACGAGCGCTATGGCTGTCGGCACGGCGTAGCCCGTCCCGAAGGAGATGGACCAGTACACCCTGTCCAGGTGTATGTTCTTGTCGATGCCCCTAAGCCACTTCTCCATGGCGACGATGAACGCATCGGGCCCAGCCCTACCCTCTATGTACTCCGACGCCGCCTGTATGCTCTCGCCGTATGCCCTCCTCTCCACGGCCCTAGCTATGTGGACGCCCCTCACGTAGTGCTCCAACACGGCTATGTATACGGGTAGCCCGACAAGCCCTATCAGCCCCAGCAGAGGGCTCATCTCGAAGAGCGTCATCTCGGCCACGAACGCCGTTAACGCGTTGGGTAACATCGAGTTTATTATACCCCCCAAGTTCCACATGACGAAATCCACGTCGTTGACGAGCCTCCCTATGCGGTCCCTCTCGCCGCCGTTGCGCGGGGCCATGCTGTTGACGAGCCCTATTTTGATCAAGCTTATGGATCTGGCGATGCCTTGGAAAAACGGCTTGAACCCCCATTCAGACGCCGCGTATATGACGCCGGAGAGCGCCAGCAACAGGAGGCCCTGGCCCAGCAGATGCGACGATCTGTTGAAGAGCCCGTTGGTGACCTCCTGTAGGGAGTAGGGTATGAACATCCCGCTGGCCGCCGCGCGTAGCGCGTAGGCCGTGGCGGCTGCGGCGAGCCCCACGTTGAAGTACCTGTTGTTCAGGAATTCCCTGTAGAACCTCCAGTGCAGCTTAGCGCTCTTGACGATGGCGTTCATGTCGCCTCTACGGCCGGGAAAATTTAAAGTCACTCGACGTCCAGCACGTCGAGCTCCACGACCTCTAGAGAGGCTCCCAACGTCTCGGCCACGCTCGGCTGGGTCCGTCCGCCGTCGCCGGTCACGAACTCCTTGACGTATAATCCGCCTTGACATCTAATGAATAGCTCCAAAACTCTATCGGCCACTTGGTAGACTTCAATATTGTATACCATCCTCCGCCTCCTGGCGCGGGGATTCAGCCTTTTTATCCGCCTCGGCGTCCGTTGGACCACCACGGCGCCTTCAAGGGCCTTGAGCTTAGCCAGATCTTCAGCCGAGACGGGCCTGTCGGACAGCGCGACGGCTCTGTAGAGCTTTATGCTAGTCTTGGACTTGGCCTTCATCTCCCTCACGTCGTTTCTCGTGCCCGGCTTGAGCGGCGACAGGATGACCCAGTCCGTCGTAAGGCCCGAGAGATCCCCCCTATATCTCGCGGGCTCCTTGATCTCGACGACGGCCGGCCTCCCGTTGCCCAACATCCTCACGTCGAAGTCCTCACGGCCGGCCGCGTGTAGCACCAAGGCGGGGCCTCCGAACCTCGACCTCACCGGGTCTAGAACCTCCTCGACCGTCTTCAGGGCGCCCGGCACGGGCTTTCCCTGCGATACGACGCGGCTCAGCTTGATGTAGCGCCCCAGCAGGAGCAAGGGATTTCTGGCCACCTTGATCGTGCCGTCGACTAGGCTCACGGTGGCCACGACGTCGGGCCTCTCCTTGTTTGCAGGCCTCTTCAGGAGCCCCCCGACGGCCCTCCCTATCCTCCTATTTATCTCGTGTTTGATGGACTCGCCGGTCTCTATGCCGAACTTGGCCACGATCTCCCGCTCCCGCTCCAGCACGTCCTTCGGCACCACCGAGCCGATCTGGAACGTCCCGAACTCTATCTGCTCCAACGCCTTCGCCACGCCCTCTGCGTATTTCTCCACGTCCCTGAGGAGGCCGCCGCAGATGTAGCAACGGGCCTCCTCCACGCCTATGCCGTTCGAGGCGAGGAACCTCCTGGTGGGCGCGTGGACTCTCCCCAACGCCTTGAGGTCCTCCGTCGCGTCGATGCCGTTTCTGTAGTCGTACACCAGCCTCATGTGGAGCAACGTCTTGATCGCGCGGCCTCTCTCGGAGTTCTCGACTCCGTAGCCCATCGCGGCGAACAGCCTGCCTAGGCATGAGTCGCACAGCGGATATTGGCGTAGGACTTCCCTGGCCTTCTCTAGAGGATCCACCGCGCCATCTGTGGAGGAGGTTATAAATTCTCGCCCGGGGGCCGGTCCCGGCGCTCCGCCCGGGCCGGGACCCTAGGGCTGAGGGGAGGCCAGCCACCGGCGGTCCGCCTCTATGTTGAACACCGCGAACTGGTGGTGGGGCGGCATATGGCCCAGCCCGGCGCCGCAGTCGACCTCGACGTCTATCGGCTCCAGATAGGCGACGTACGTGAACTCCCTCGGCGGCTTGCAGACGCCCTGCCGCCCGTCTACGGCCGGCCTCCTCACGAGGTCCTCCAGGCTTACGCGCTCCAGCAGCTTGACGCCGGGATGTCTGGCGCCTCTCAGCGCCTTTCTGAGCAGTCCAGTTGAGGATTCCTCGTCCGGAAACAGCGACTTGACGGAGTTGCCTAACACCCTGACCGCCCGGCCGGCGTCTCTGAAGTAGGCCACGAACTCGGCGTCCTCCCTTATCCCGTTGGATATCAGCAGGGCGGCCACCAGCGCCTTGCCGTGCACGTAGGGGTCCTCGGCGAAGGACTTGGTGGAGGTCACCAAGACGAATCTCCTCATTGGAGGCGTACGCCCCTGGCGCCGAGCCTGTACTGGCGCCGGAGCATCTTGGACATTTTCCTCATGGATTCGTAGACTTTCAACATGTCCTTCACGTCCTTGGGGGTCACGCCGGCGCCTACGGCTATGCGCCTGATCCTAGACGCGTTGAGTATGCCCGGGTCCCTCAGCTCCTCCTCCGTCATGGAGCTCAATATGGCGCGCCACCTCCTCAAGTTCTTCTGGGAGAGCTCTATCTGCTCGTCGCTTATCTTGGAGGCCAGCGTGCCTGGAAGCAGCTCGAGGACCTTGCTCAGAGGCCCCAGCTTCAGCAACGCGTCTATCTGTTTCTTGAAGGTCAATAGGTCCAGGCGCCCGCTCTCAAGCTCCTCCAGCACTTCCTCCTCCTCGAACACGGCCTTGACGCGCTCCACCAAGGTCTCCAGGTCGCCCATGCCGAGCACCCTCGCCACGAACTTCCTGGGGCTGAACGGCTCCACCTCGTCGACGCCCTCGCCGACGCCTATGAACTTGACCCTGGCGCCCGTCTTGGCCACGGCGGCCAGGGCCCCGCCCCCCCTGGCGGTGCTGTCCATCTTGGTTATCGCGACGCTGTGTATCGGCACGTACTTCATGAAGGCCTCCGCCTGGGCCGCGGCCTGTCGGCCCACCGTGGCGTCGACGACCAGCATGACCTCGTCGGGCTTTACGGCGTCGTAGATGGCCTTGACCTCCTCGAGCAGGGACTGCTCGTTCCTATGGCGGCCCGCCGTGTCGACCAGAATCAGGTCCACGCCCTTCAGCTGCTCGACGCCGCGTTTGGCTATACCCACGGCGTCGCCCCCGTCCCTCTCGCCGTAGAAACGCGCACCTATTTTCTCAGCCAGCTGCTTCAGCTGGTCGTATGCGGCCGGCCTCACGGTGTCGGTCTCCACGACGCCGACCTTCAGGCCGCGTTTAATGTAGAAAAGCGCTATCTTGGCCGCGGTGGTCGTCTTCCCGCTGCCCTCGACGCCCAGCAACATGACGAGGTAGGGCCTTTTGGGCAGCTTCAGATCCGGCTCGGCCTCGCCGCCCAGCAGTTTGACCAGCTCCTGGTATATGACGTATATGACGAAATCCTTGACCGGTATGCCGGGCGGCGGCCTCTCCTCCTTCATACGCCTGATCGCCGCGTCGGTGAACGACTTGACCATATCTAGAGGCACGTCGGCCTTCAGCAACGACCTCTGGAGCTCCCGCGAGATCTCCTGTAGGGTCTGCTCGTCGATATACTCGACCCCCCTTATCCTCTCCACGAGCTTCGAGAAGAGCTCGGACAGCGGCTTCACGTCATATACGGCGCTCCGTATATATATCTATTGCTGTCAGGCGCGGCCCAGGACGATGGATGTGGCGTACGCCAGCAACAACGCCGATGTTATCGACGCAAGCGCCTTTATGAAATCGGCGGGCCGTATGATCCTCATCCTCCTCGACGCGGCCGAGCCGAGCAACGTGCTGTAGATCAAGAGCGTGAACGACATCGGGATCCCGAAGGCGATGCCCAAGGCCGCCAGAGCGGCGGCGGACGCGCTTGCGGAGACCGCCCCGCTGAACGAAAAGGCGTAGAGCTTCACTATCCACCTGGAGAACCTCAGCCCTAGGTAGTTGCCGAGGAAGATCGCCGCCACTACGTAGACGTCCTTGTCCACGAAGGCTATGTTGTTGGCGCCGAACATGAACGACACGGCGAATAGGACCACGTACCCCAACGCGAGGGAGGGCCTCACGAGCCTGGCCGCGAAGTAGCCTACGGTGAAGGCCAGCGCCGGCGTGCCGAACCACAGGGCCAGCGACGTCGCGGTCAGCCCCCTCAGCGAGTAGAGGAACACCGAGATCGGCAGGGAGATCCTCGCGGCGGTGAACGCGGCGTAGAACAAAAGCGCCGCTAGATATTCGGAGGGGCTGAACCTGAGGGGGGACATGGGCGACAGGAAGGTGCCGGCTATCTCGGAGGCGGTCGCCAATATCAACGCGCGGTCCGGCTGGACGCCGCCCCACGCCGACGGGCCGAGGACCACCAACGCGTTGTTGTAGACCAGGGCGAAGGCCAGCGCCAGCGTCAAGGCTTCATCGAGCGGGGACACGGGGGCGCCAACGTCCGAGTTATTTTAATAGATTTCCGGGATATATATGGATCCGCCCAAGACGAGGGAGGAGCTGGCCCGTCTGATCGACCACACCATACTCAGCCCCGCGGCCACCCCCCAGGACGTGGAGAGATACTGCAGGGAGGTCTTGGAGTACGGCTTCTGGGGCGTGATGGTCAACCCGTCGTACGTGGCCTACGCCAAGAGCGTGATCGGGAACAGAGCCAGGGTCATGTCCGTGGTGGGCTTCCCGTTCGGCGCCACGAAGCCCGCGTTGAAGGCCGCGGAGGCAGAGGCCGCGCTGAACGACGGGGCTGACGAGGTGGACATGGTGATGAACATCGGCGCCTTCAAGGCCGGCCTATATGAGGTGGTGGAGAGGGAGATAAGGGCAGTGGCGTCGGTGGTGCACGACTACGGCGGCGTCCTGAAGGTGATACTGGAGACCGGCTACCTGACGCCCGAGGAGATAGCGAAGGCGTCGCTGATAGCCGTTGGGGCAGGCGCCGATTTCGTCAAGACGAGCACGGGCTACGGCCCCCGCGGGGCCGCCGTCGAGGACGTGGAGATCATGAGGAGGGCGGTCGGCGACAGGGCCGGCGTCAAGGCGGCGGGCGGCATCAGGTCGGCCCAGCAGGCCCTCGCCATGATAAAAGCCGGGGCCAACAGGATAGGGTCCAGCCACGGGGTGGATATAGTTAAAACCTTTGCCCCGTAGTTAAAGGGCTCCGCCTTGCCGCCCCTCGAGGACCGAGACGTAGGCCGGCCTGTCTTCGTACAGCACGGCGGCCTTCAGCGCGCTGGCCTCCGCCAGATTTTGCGACTTACGCCTCAACGCGTCGGCGTCCTTAACCAGCTCCTGCCCGATGGGTGTAGGCCTCCCGCCGGACATGTTGACGAAGGTGAAATAGCCGCCGGCAACCCGCCTCTCGCCCCTCAGCCCCCTGGCGACCACCTCGAAGGCCACCTCGAGGCTCGTGTGCCCCACGTAGTCGACGCCGCCCCGGACGACGATTATATCGCCCACATATATCGGCCTCTTGAAATTGATCGAGTTGAGGGACGCCGTCACGTAGATCCCCGGCCTGTAGTTAAACGCCGCTATCGCCGCTATCTGGTCCAGATAGTACAGAAGCCGGCCGCCGTACATGAGGCCTCCATATACGGCGTCCTCGGGCATCACCTGTATCTGCGTGACGGCGGGGAGATCGCCGGCCGCCGGCTCGCGCCTGAGCTCAGGCTCGACGGCCTCTCTCCACCTTGAGAAATAGCTCCAGAGCGATCTCTCCCAGCCGTTCGACGTCTGGAGCGTCTTCTCGA